>Ga0247843_1001543_pt1 | contig 46121 bp, 45 predicted proteins | sample LaCruzMarch2017__FD_192420 | JGI IMG/M metagenome (GOLD analysis project Ga0247843, IMG submission 192420) | Freshwater microbial communities from meromictic Lake La Cruz, Castile-La Mancha, Spain - LaCruzMarch2017_8m | ecosystem: Environmental > Aquatic > Freshwater > Lake | place: Spain...
GATAGAATCAATCTCGTCCGCGTAGGGCAGTCGCGGAAGCGCGTCGAGCAGGCCGATCATTTGCTGCTGCTTGGAGATGTCCGATGTTTCTTTCAACTCGGTGATGACAACGGCAGAGGTAACAAGAACTTGGCGAGTTCCCACCATTCCCGCGTCCACTCTCGCCGGGCCAGCATCTGCGAACCGCCCCGGTTCTCAAAGTAAAAACTGGGAATGCTCGTCTCGACGTAAACGGTCTGGTTCACACCGTGGATCGTCTGGCTGCAGGGCGGGAAAGTCGAGACTCAACTGTGCGCCACTTGTGGGCTGGAATAATAAGTGCAATAAAAAATGGCTGGCACCTTCGAGGTTTGGGGAGAAGAAGTCGGCGGGCTCGGCGAGCCCGCCCTACCGGTGGGGGCGTGGTGGGCGTGCGTATGGGGAGGCACTTCTCGGAGCCACGCCCTTCTGTTTTCATTTTTTCTTGAAAGACTTGAACTTTCGTTTCATGGTGTGTGGAGAGACATGAATTCCGTGCAACCGGACAAGAAAACCGAGGGTCTTTCGGGGTTGGATATCGAGGCGATCGAAATGTTCATCAGTTTTTTCAAGTTGATCGGCCTGCCGAAATCTGTCGGGGAGATTTACGGGCTGATTTTTGTGGCGATGAGACCGCTGTCGATGGAGGATCTGATGGGGCGGTTGCAGATCAGCCTCGGAGCGGCGAGCCAGGGGCTGAAATTGCTGCGGACTGTGGGGGCCGTGAAGGTGGTCTATGCGCTCGGGGAGCGAAGGGACCACTACGTGGCAGACCTCGAGTTGAGCAAATTTGCAACGTCATTCATCCAGGAGGAATTGAATCCCCGATTGGAGCGGACCCTCCAGCGGGTGGAGCGGATGGAAAGCCTCGCGAAGGAGATGGACCCGGAGGAGCGCAAGACGGCGTTTCAAAGGATCGACCGCCTCAAGCACTGGATGGAGCGCGGGCAGAAGATGATGCCTTGGATTTTGAAGTTTCTGGTGAGTTAGAGCACCAAGGTGGCGCAGACCTGTGGAAAACAGGAAAAAAAGCAAAAATATCTGCATGGACCAGTGGGAAAATCCCGCTGATGACCAAAGGCGGCAGCCTGCCCGCCTGCGTCGGGAATGCGGAAACTTGTTTTTTGAGCAAGAGAACAGGCGGCTCTTCAGTCCGCGCCTTTTATCCTAAAAACCGCAGATGAACGCCGATTTTCACAGATTAATAATTTATAGTAAACATGTTGCGCAATATTCACCCTTTCACCTCACAGGGGAATGCCTCGGAGTATCCGTTTCTGTTGTATGTCCTTCTATCTGTGCGAATCTTGTTAATCTGCGGTTAAACCTTCTGCGGTTTTTGGGTTTATCAGTTCATCCGGGCGCATGCCCGAAAAGCGCACGTTGGATTTCTGCCGAAAGGGCCGAGGCATGGGTTACAAAGCGGGCAGGATGCCCACGGTCCGTTGTTTTGCACTTTCCAGGGGTGCGTCCGGGCGGGCGGGGCGCATGGAGAATTCCTTATCGCCCAAGTTGACGACTGACCTGCACCGTATGATCACCACAAAAAACCAGGCGGGTGTCCCGGATCGGGAATGGGACCACGTCGTGAGTTCCAAGCGGAGCCTCCTGGATTTGCGGTTGCGAGAAATCTGGAGCTACCGCGATCTGATCTATCTTTTCGTGAAGCGCGACTTTGTCGCGACCTACAAGCAGACGATTCTTGGTCCGCTGTGGTTTCTGATCCAGCCGGTGCTCTCCACGCTGGTGTTCACCATCATCTTCGGCAACATTGCGAAGCTGCCCACCGACAACATCCCGCCGTTTCTCTTTTACCTCTGCGGTTTGGTGGCCTGGAGCTACTTTGCGGAGTGTCTGAACAAAAGCGCCTCGACGTTTTCCGGGAATGCGGGGATTTTCAGCAAGGTCTATTTTCCGCGGTTGACCGTTCCGATCGCGAACGCGATCACAAACCTGATCACCTTCGGGATCCAGTTCGGCCTCTTTTTGGCGGTGCTCGCCTTCTTCACCTGGAAGGGGGCGCCGATCCACACGAGTTGGCGGGTAGTCGTACTTCCGTTGCTTGTCCTGCAGATGGCCATGCTCGGGATCGGGTTTGGATGTATCGTGAGTTCCCTGACGACCCGCTACCGCGATCTGGCCCTGTTGCTGGGCTTCTTTGTGCAGCTCTGGATGTATGCGAGCTGCGTGCTTTTCCCACTCTCGCTTTACCCCAGGCAGTGGCATTGGATTCTTGTCCTCAACCCGATGGTTCCCGTGATTGAAAGCTTCCGCTTCGCCTTCCTCGGGGCTGGCACGGTCGAGCTTTATCAGCTCCTCTCCGGCGCGACGGTGAGCCTTGCGGTTTTCCTTGTTGGGATCGTTATCTTCCGCCGGGTTGAAAGTACCTTCAGCGACACCATCTGACCCGGCTGACCACCGGAAGCCGAGCCCCCACCGATCCCCGATGAAAAGATCCCTTCAAGTTGAAAACCTTGGCAAACGCTACCGGCTCGGGGTGATCAACCGGGGGATGCTTTACAAAGACATCCAGAGTTGGTGGGCAAGGCTGCGGAAGCAGGAAGACCCGAACGCGCCAATCTATGCCTCCAAAAAGCGGCACGGCATGGCGGGGCAGGATTTTTGGGCGTTCCGGAATGTCAGCTTTGAGGTCAAGAAAGGGGAGATCCTCGGGATCATCGGAAGAAACGGAGCCGGAAAATCCACGCTGCTGAAGGTGCTGAGCCAGATCACCGCACCAACGGAGGGGGAGTGCAGGCTCAAAGGCCGGGTCGCAAGCCTCCTGGAGGTCGGCACAGGATTCCACGGCGAACTCACCGGACGGGAAAACATTTTTCTCAACGGGGCGATCCTGGGGATGTCGCGGGCCGAGGTTCGCTCATCGTTCGAGCGGATCGTCGAGTTTGCCGAGGTCGGCCAGTTCGTGGACACGCCCGTGAAGCGATATTCCAGCGGGATGTATGTCCGGCTTGCGTTTTCGGTCGCCGCCCACCTGCAGCCCGACATCCTCATCGTGGATGAGGTTTTGGCGGTCGGGGATGCCGCCTTCCAGAAGAAGTGCCTTGGGAGAATGGATGAGGCTGCCTACAAGGAGGGAAGGACAATCCTCTTCGTCAGCCACAACATGACTTCTGTGCGCACTTTATGCACCCGGGCGATCCTGCTGATGAACGGGCGTTTGGAAAGTGACGGGCCGGCATCCGAAATCGTGGACCGATACCTCGGCGAGGGGGTGATGCCCGCAGGCGACGTGGAGCGTTCGGCCCATGCCGGTTCCGGCAGGCTGAGGGTCACCTCCGTCCACTTTGAAGCCGTCGACGGCGGGCGGATCGAAGAGCTTCCGGTCGGTTCTCCAGCGATCATCCGCATATTCTTCAGGGCGGATGGTCTCAAGGAAGCCGATGCGGTTTCCGTCGGGATCGGTGTCTCGGATGGGAACGAGAGCCTGTTCAACAACTACAGCAACTACTCGGGCACCTACTTCCGCGGCGTGCCCACCGGGGGTTCGTTCACGTTTCACTGGCCGTCGGTGGATCTCATCCCCGGACATTATGGCCTCGCCATACGAATCGTCGCCAATGGGGACGACCACACCGGGGAAGTGCTTGATATGCCACCGATCATGGCGTTTTCCGTCGGGGCCGCGGATTTCCACGGCTCCGGCAGAAACTCCGGACTCCACTTTGGAACGGTTCTCGTCCGCGGGGAATGGAAAATGCAAGCCTGATGCTGAATCGTCTCAAACAAAAATTCATTGCAAGAATGTGTTCGGGTGCCATGGCGTCTTTTCGCAAGACGCCCGTTCGGCTTTGCCCCGAGGACATTCGGAACCTGAAGATGTCCTTTTCGCAGCACGGAGAGGATCTGCTGCTGCTGGATCATCTGCCCCTCAGGCAAGACACACCGAGGGGCATCTACATCGACGCCGGGTGCTACGACCCATTTCGATATTCAAATACCAGGCTGCTGAATCTGCACGGGTGGCATGGGATCAACATCGATGCGGCATCCGATGTGATCGAGTTGTTTCAGAAGGTCCGCCCCGGAGATTACAACGTGTGTTCCGCGCTGAGCGACAAGGTGGAGGAGCGGACGTTCATCGGGAAAAAAGGGATGGCCAGCAGAAGGCTGCTCCGTCATGAGGATCAGAATTCCCCTGAGGATGAAACTGCGGAAAAGGTCCGCACCACAACTTTGGCCGCCGTTCTGGAAAGCTCCCCGTTCCGCAGCGAAGCGGTCGATGTGCTCGACATCGATTGCGAACTCCATGACCTGGCCGTGCTCCGGGGTTTCCCCTTCCATAAAACAAGGCCTGTTCTCGTTTGTATCGAAGCGCACTCCGCAGAGGAGTCGGGTGCCTGCCAGGAGGTGCTTTCGGGCATCGGCTACCTGAAAATCGCAACCCGCGGCCCCACGCTGATCTTCCGCGACAAAGAATCCATTCCAAGCAGCTTGCCGTGGTATGCGCGTATGGCTGAGTTATGAAAGCCGTCATTCTAGCAGGTGGGCTTGGAACACGGATCAGCGAAGAAACGAACCTGAAACCGAAGCCGATGGTCGAAATCGGCGGGCGTCCGATCCTTTGGCATGTGATGAAAATCTACTCTGCGCATGGGATCAACGAATTCACTATTTGTGTCGGTTACAAGGGGTATGTGATTAAAGAATACTTTGCGAATTATTTTCTCCATATGTCCGATGTGACATTTGATATGGCGACCAACCGCATGGAAGTTCATCAAAAAAAAGCCGAACCTTGGAAAGTAACTTTAGTCGACACCGGGGAGGACACCCTCACAGGCGGCAGGCTCAAGAGGGTTGCGGCCCACATTGAAGATGAGGAGGCGTTTTGTTTCACTTACGGTGATGGATTAGCCGATGTTGATATCCGCAAACTGTTGGAGTTTCACAAATCGCATGGCAAGTTGGCAACTGTTACCGCCGTCCAGCCGCCGGGTCGTTACGGTGCAATCCAGAAATCCGGCCATCAAATCACCGAATTTATTGAGAAACCAAGAGGGGATGGCGGCCTGATTAATGGCGGATTCTTTGTTTTGTCCCCAAAATGTCTCGATCTCATCGGGAGCGATGAGACGAGTTGGGAGGGAGAACCGCTCACGGAACTTGCCGCAAAAGGACAAATAATGGCGTTTGAGCACATGGGATTCTGGCAGGCCATGGATACCCTGAGGGATAAAATACATCTCGAGTCACTGTGGGTCTCCGGAAAGGCCCCTTGGAAGATTTGGTAATCTTTAACTGAATCCGATCAAATCCAAGGATGTCTGGTTCCTGCTCCATGATGTGCTAATAGATTTGATTCAGGGCGAGCGATCATTTTCCATTCAGTTCCACCGCATGGTATGCCTTCTCGATAATCCGGCAAAGGTTATTATAAGCGTCTGAAAATGAATGTCATAAATGAACAGTTCACGGGGAAGAAATGTTTTGTCACCGGACACACCGGATTCAAAGGCTCTTGGCTAACTCTGTGGTTGCATCAGCTGGGGGCGTTGGTGCATGGCTACGCATGGGATCCGCCCACCAAGCCATCGGCCTTTGGGGAAGCCTCCGTGAGCACCACCCTTGTCAGCGACACCCGGGCAGATCTTGCGGACCGCACAGCCCTCACTGAATCTATGAGGCAATCTCTTGCAGAGGTCGTGTTTCACCTCGCTGCCCAGCCCCTCGTTCGAACCAGCTACGACGATGCTATTGGCACCTTTGCCACCAACGTGCTCGGTACCGCCCACATGCTCGATGCAGTACGGTCCTGCCCCTCTGTGCGCGCGGTCGTCATCATCACCACCGACAAAGTCTATCATAACCAGGAGTGGCTTCACCCCTACCGGGAAAGTGATGCGTTGGGCGGACACGATCCTTACAGCGCCAGCAAGGCCGCCGCGGAAATCATCACCGACTCGATGCGCGCCAGTTTTTTTTCCGGCACATCTGTCCGCATCGCCACCGCCCGCGCCGGCAATGTTATTGGAGGTGGCGACTGGGCCACGGACCGGCTGGTTCCGGACTGCCTTCGCGCATTTTCCGAAAAGCTCCCGGTCCGTCTCCGCTTCCCGGATGCCGTGCGTCCGTGGCAGCATGTCCTCGAACCTCTCAGTGGCTACCTTGCACTCGCCGCGCGTCTGTTAAGCGATACCAGCGCGGAATACGAAAAAGCCTGGAACTTCGGTCCCAACCCGTCCGACGCCGCCCGTGTTGGCGATGTCGCCGATCGTCTTGCCTCACTCTGGGGCGATTCCGCCAAAGCTATCCACGATACCGGCGCCCACCACCCACATGAGGCCGGTCTGCTGACGCTCGACAACTCAGCCGCCCGCCACGGTCTCGGCTGGAAACCGCGATGGGATCTTGAAACCTCACTTCGCCATACCGTTGACTGGCATCGCGCATGGCTGCGCGGCGATAACATGCACGACTATAGCCTTCGCCAGATTGAAGCCTATCAAGCTTCATGTTCCATTTGAGCGAGCGGTTCGACATATTAGAGAGGCCGCTGGAGGGTCTTTCGGTCATCCGGCGGAAACCGATCCGCGACGAACGCGGATCTCTTGAACGCATGTTTTGCATCGCCGATCTCGCAAATTTGCTCCAGGGGCGTTCCATCCGTCAAATCAACCTAACGCAGACCGTGCGCTGCGGCACTGTGCGCGGCATGCATTTTCAAAATCCTCCCCACGCAGAAATGAAGTTTGTCTCCTGCCTGCGCGGAGAAGTCTTCGACGTGGCGGTCGATCTGCGTCCGGATTCTCCCACCCGCTTCCAGTGGCACGCCGAGATTCTGAGTTCCAAAAATTTCAAAACACTCGCAATCCCTGAAGGCTTTGCCCATGGCTTTCAAGCGCTGACCGATCATTGCGAAATGCTCTACTTGCATACGGCAGACTACCACCGGGAATCCGAGGGCGGCCTCAACCCGCAGGATCCCGCGCTGGAAATCGCATGGCCGCTTGCGATTTCAGACATTTCCTCACGCGACAAACTCCACCCCATTCTGAAGCGATGAATTGCCGACACTGCCTGTCACCCATCCGGCTCTCGCTGATCGACCTCGGATCCGCGCCGCCATCGAATGCCTATCTGACACATGTAACCCTGCGGAGGCCGGAAAAATGGTTTCCGCTCAAAGTTGTCGTCTGCGAATCCTGCTGGCTCGTCCAAGCCGAAGCTTACTCACGAGCGGCGGAGCTTTTCAACGTTGAATACGCCTACTTCAGCTCGTTTTCCTCCCAGTGGCTCAGGCATGCCGAAACCTATGTGCGAGAGATGGCCGAGCGCTTCGACCTGAACGACAAAAGCTTTGTTGTCGAGGTCGCCTCGAATGACGGCTACCTCCTCCAATACGTGAAAGACCGCGGCATCCGGTGTCTCGGCATCGAACCCACAGCCAGCACCGCTGCCGTATCACGCCTCAAGGGGATTGATATGATCGAGGAATTCTTCGGTGTTGAACTCGCGATCCGGCTCGCCGCAGACGGCAAACAGGCCGACCTCATGGCCGCCAACAACGTGCTCGCCCATGTCCCGGATATCAACGATTTCGCAAAGGGGTTTTCCATTCTGCTCAAGCCCCATGGGGTCGCAACCTTCGAGTTTCCCCATCTGATCAACCTCATCAAGGAGGCGCAGTTCGACACAATCTATCATGAGCATTTCTCCTATCTTTCACTCAACACAGTCAATACCATCTTCGCTGCAAACGGACTCAGTGCGTTCGACGTGGAGGAACACCCCACCCACGGCGGAAGCCTTCGCGTTTTTGCTCAGCGCGCCGAGACAGGCCAACACCCCCGGACAGACCGTCTTCGCGATTTGATGGACAAGGAATTCCGCGCCGGCATGAACAGCAAGGTTTTCTATGCGGACCTCCAGGCCAAGGCGGAGAAGGTCAAAGACGACTTCCTCGCCTTTCTCATCGGGGCGCGCCGCAGCGGCAAAAAAGTCGCAGCTTACGGTGCTGCCGCCAAGGGCAATACCCTTCTCAATTTTGCGGGAGTCCGCCCCGATTTGCTTTCCTTCGTTGCCGATAAAAATCCGGCAAAGCAAGGCAAGTTCATGCCTGGCAGCCGCATCCCGATTGTGGATGAAGGGCACCTTCGCAAGGAAAAGCCCGACCACATCGTCATTCTCCCGTGGAACCTACGCAATGAAGTCACCAACCAACTCGATTACATCCGCGAGTGGGGTGGAAAGTTCGTCACGGCCGTTCCGGGTCTGCGGATCACATGAGCCAACTTGTTTTGCTAACCGGAGCAGCCGGCTTTGTGGGGCGGCATGTGTTGCACGAACTCCTCGAAAGGGAAATTTCCGTGCGCTGCGTGGTGCGCGAGGGGAAAAGGAATCACATTCCGGTGTCGAGATCGGTTGAATCGCTTGTAACGACTCTCGATCTTTTCCAAGAAGAGGGGTCTTGGTGGGCAAAGGTGCTTCAGGGTGTTAAAACGGTCATTCATGTTGCATGGTTTACCGAGCCCGGAAAATATTTGAACTCCCCCAAAAACCTGGATTGCCTTGTTGGAACCCTTCGGCTTGCGCAAAGTGCCGCCCATGCCGGCGTGAGGAGGTTTGTTGGAATAGGAACATGTGCGGAATACAAATTTTCCGATTCCGATCTATCCACGGAGACCCCGCTCTGTCCGCTGTCGCCGTATGCCGGGGCAAAAGCAGCCGCCTTCATGGCCCTGTCGAAATGGTTGCCCAGCGAAGGTGTGGCATTCGCTTGGTGCCGTCTCTTTTATCTCTACGGCGAGGGGGAGGATGAGCGGCGCCTTGTTCCCTCCATTCACAACCAACTCCGGACAAACAAGCCGGTTGATCTGACAAGTGGCACCCAGATCCGGGATTTTATGGATGTCGAAGAGGCTGGAAGGCAAATCGCGCGTGTCGCTCTCGGAGATTTTATCGGCCCAGTAAACATCTGCTCTGGGATCCCCGTGTCCGTCAGGCAATTGGCAGAAAAGATCGCAGATCAATACGGCCGCAGGGATCTCTTGCGTTTTGGGGCTCGTCCGGACAACCTTCTGGACCCTCCTCGCGTTGTGGGAGTGCCCTCTCTTTTGGAATAATTGGCAAAGGGCGAGAATGCCCAAACGCTTCTCAAACTGGAAAAACCGACCGATTTTCAAAACCGCATGACTGGCACTGAGGAGGAGGCTCAAGCCTGCCAGATGGGGGATATTTCCATCAATCATGAGTGAATTTAAAGAGCAAGTCAGACAACGCATCATTGACATTGCGAGCAACGCACCGCTGCGCGAAGCCGCCGCAGCGTTTATGGAGAAGTCCACTCTACCACAGTATTCATACAATTTTGCGTGGCTTGGGCGGCCGATCATTCAATACCCGCAAGACATGGTCGCAATGCAGGAATTAATATGGTCCATCAAACCCGACCTCATCATCGAAACGGGAATCGCACACGGCGGATCACTCATCCTCAGTGCATCCATACAGGCATTGCTTGACATGTGCGACGCGATCGAAACAGGCGAAACCATTGACCCGAAGCGGTCCAAGAGAAAGGTGCTGGGCATCGATATTGACATCCGGGCCCACAACCGCGCCGCCATAGAAGCGCACCCTATGGCTTCCCGCATCCAGATGATTCAGGGCTCCAGCATTGATCCGGAGATAATTGATCGGGTCAAATCCATCGCTGCAAAACACCCGCGCGTGTTGGTCTGTCTGGATAGCAACCATACCCATGCACATGTGCTGGGGGAATTGGAAGCCTACGCGCCACTCACCAGCGTGGGCAGCTATTGCGTCGTCTTTGACACCATTGTTGAAGACCTGCCAAAGGCCATGTTTCCGGACCGGCCCTGGGGCCCCGGCAATAATCCGAAAACTGCTGTGTGGGAATATCTGAAGTCCCATCCCGAGTTTGAAATTGATAAACAGCTCGAGCACAAACTGCTGATCTCCGTGGCACCAGATGGATTTTTGAAGCGTGTTAAATCAAACGGGATATGAACGAAAAGACCAACGGAAAATGAAATAACGGGGCCGGCTTCCCTCGCTGTAAAATCCACTCATGGTTAAATAGGCGATATGATGACATTGAAAGAAAACATCCAACGATACAGGGATATCATTCGCAGCATGATTCGCACGCGTTTTGGCTCCCGCAGTCGGCTCGACGATGCGAGTTACAATGCCGATGGCATGGCGACATGGAGAAAAGCAGCGGGCTTTCTTCATTCAGAAAGTTTTCAGAAGGCTTACAAGCGGGGTGAAGAATCCGGTCACAATATAGGGCAGGGACGTCACTTGCATATAGAATGGCGGGTTCACATCGCCATCTGCATGGCCATCCATGGTTGTAAACTTCAGGGCGACTTTGTTGAATGCGGAGTGAATACCGGAATTATGTCACTGGCCATTTGCGACTATTTAAATTTTAAAGATCTTCCGAAGACATTTTATTTGTTTGATACCTTTTCCGGCATTCCGAAAGATCAAATCACGGAGGAAGAAGCGGCCCTTGGGCGCCACGCAGAGGAGAAACTGTATTTTGAATGCTATGATATAACAAAATCAAACTTCAAGGATTTTCCGAATGTGAAACTCATCAAAGGGAAAGTGCCGGATACACTGCCACTCGCGCCGATTGACAAAGTATCCTATCTGCATCTTGATATGAATATTGTGGAACCCGAGCGTGCCGCCATAGAATATTTCTGGGACAAGCTGTCGCCGGGTGCGCCGGTGTTGCTTGATGATTATGGCTGGAAGGGCTTTCTGCCCCAGCGACGGGCGATGGACGAGTTTGCACAGAGCAAGTCCTGTGCAATCTGTGAATTGCCAACCGGCCAAGGGCTTTTGCTAAAGCCTTGACGGAATTTCCTCTTTCCTGTGTTCAATGACATCGGAATTCAAGCGTGATGAAAAAGAATCCATTCCTTTCCCTCGTCATTCCAACAAAGAACAGGTCCGATTTAGTTGAAGAAGTTGTCGCGAAATTAGTTGACCAGGCATTTGACGACTTTGAGATCATTATTGCTGATAACTCCGATCAGGCCAAGCAGTCTTCATCATTGCGGAATTTTGATGACCCGCGCATCAAATACTTGAGAACTGGCAGTTTCTCAATGCCTGAAAACTGGGAATTCTCCATCAACCAAGCCAATGGCGAATATGTCACCATCGTCAATGATAAAACCCTGTATAGAAAACCGGCTCTATCTGTCATTGCAAAAACACTGGCAGATCACAAACCGCAATTTTTGACCTGGGTTATTGGTGGCAAACAGTCCGACAATTACAATTTCGAAACCATCTCAATTCAAAATGTGCTCAACCAGGACGTCATCCGACATGGCTTGGCATGCAGGATTGATTTATATCAGCGTTTTGCGCCCCGCGGAACGAACTCCGCCATTCGCCGTGATCTGCTCCAGAGCTTGCAAGTCAAATACGGTGCGCTTTGCCGGCCGTTTTCTCCCGACTATAGCTTGAGCACTTTCGTCCTTGAAGGCTGTGATTCGAGCATTCACCTATCAGAAAAACTTGCCTGTATCATTCCCGGTGCGCCGAGTAATACAGAGGAAGTCAAAAAGGCAAAACACTTTTACGAGGGGTATTACGCAACTCTGGGACTTGCCGAAGAAGATTTTCTGAGGCATGTCCCATCGGGCGCGGCCCTCATAAACAACCTGTTATTAAATGACATACTTGAGTCATTGCGAACAACGCGTGCATCGATGCCTGGCATTGATGAGAAGGAATACTACCTGATGTTAATCTCGGATATCATTATATCAAACAGACAAGGCATTCCTTTCGATGATGATCTTGAAAAAGTTTTTTATTCCCTCACGAAGAAGGGAATTGTTTTTCGAGCGGTGCTAATATTATTCTTGATCAAGAGATTTATTTCGGGCTGGCCGAAAAGAACAACGAGAATGCAAGGCAACCTTTCAGACTTCTTGTTTGCTTTTCGAATATTCACGTCCTTTGAGATTCTTCGACGCTTCAAGCAGCTGCCGGTCTAAATGAATCGCCGGCTTGCAATTCGTGCCGGGCAATGGGCCTATCGCCTGCTCGGCATTTCCTGCCGGCAACAGTATGTCAACAAACCGGTTCAATCTGCCGTTTCAGCGGAGGATTCCAATCGAAAGCTTGCAGAAGTCATCACAGCCGGGAAGGCCTGCATGTTAAGCCGGTTGGGGACATCGGAGGCGTGCTGCGTATTGAATCATCTCGAAATCGTTGCGTTGGAGACAGTTTCCAATTTTCGCCGGATCAACGAGACACTGCGTGGCGCACGGCCGGCTTGGGATCCGGCAGTTGCCGCTTTGCTTTCCAATAACGCGGGCTTCTTTCCGCCGACCGATGAATGCCTGGCAAAGTTCGCCCGGATTTTTATTGATGATCTTCGGGAAACGGACTGGATTGGTGTTTGGGGCTTTGTTCCCGGCGAGGACCTCCTCATCAACAAATACTGTCCGGCTGCCACTCGTTTTCGTCCAACAGGCGTGGAGTCGTATTACTACAGGCAGCCTTGGTCGGCGCGTTTGGAAGGGCTTCGCGTTCTGGTTATTCACCCTTTTGCGGAATCCATCAGGACGCAGTTCGCGCGGCGCGAGAAACTTTTTCTTGATCCCCGTGTTTTGCCGGATTTCGAATTGCTGACAATTCCTGCTGTTCAAACCCTTGCTGGCAACAAAACCGACTTTGCCTCGTGGTTCGATGCGTTGGATTGGATGAAGTCCGAAGTAGACAAACTGGACTTCGACGTGGCATTGATCGGTGCGGGAGCGTATGGGCTACCCCTGAGCGCACATGTGAAGCGGCGCGGCAAGATCGCCATCCATATGGGGGGGGCACTTCAGATCCTGTTCGGCATCCGAGGGAGCCGGTGGGATGCCATGCCGCACATCTCAAGATACTATAATGAACACTGGGTCCGACCGGGCGAATCGGAAAAAATCGCAACTGCTGACAGGGTGGAGGAAGGGTGTTATTGGTAAGGAACCGTCAAGAAATTATGGTGTCAACCCCATTTGGGCTCATGACCTATTGTTGTAAGCCGGATTCCGCCGGAAAGGACCGCGGGCGTCCCGCCAGCGTGCTGGCTGTTGTCTATGAGTGTTGCGATTTTTTCGTTGATCTCACAGTGTCCCGGCCCTGCTTCAAGAGCCGGGTTTCAGCTTGGACAGGCTGCGGGGTGGTCGCGAGGACTGGGCAGCCATCTGCGAATAGGAGGAATTGCTGTTTGTGTCGCCTCCCCGGCAGATGGCAATGGGTCTGAAAGATGCGTGGCGCGCCGATCCTCTTCATCCATTATGGGCCCGCAGCGTATCTGCGGTGGACTCTGCGATGTGCAAGGAAGACCAACCCGGAGAAGCGGGTCATTCTGCTCGGGGACCGATCCAATCGGCGGTTCGTCCCGGAAACTGTCGAATTTTTCCCGTTTGAGGAATTCTCCTCCGGTGTCAAACATGCCAGATTCCGGAAAGTGTTTCAGGTCATCCAGGGCGAGAGGCACCGTTTCACCAAGCACGGCGGCATGGAGGTTTGGTTGGAATTTGTCTTCCGCCGATGGTTTTTGATCGAGGAGTTTCTCTCTATCGGGGGGATCGACTCGTTCTGGACGTTCGACAGTGACACGCTCATCCTTGCTCCGTTGGGACCGCGCGAGGACCGGTTCCGAGACGTGGAAGCCACGACCCAGTGCCGGGGGGAATGTCTGAACGGGTGGGTGGGCCGATTCCAACTGGTGGAAGATTTCACCTCCTGCATTTTGGAGCTCTTTTCTGACGCCGCGTTTTTGGAGGCGCAGCGCGAACGACTGCGGACCCACTCGGGCCTTGCCTTCAATGAGATGGATGCCTTCGGCGAGTTCAGAAGACGGTCCGGGGCGCGAACCATGCGGGCCTCTTCTGTGATCGGAGGAGAGTCATTTGACGATGCGCTCGCCTTCGTGGAGGATTACGAACCCTCTCCGGTTTCCGTTCTGGGCCGGATTTCCATCAAGCGGCTTTGGACGTCGCCGCGCGGTGGAATCTGGGCAAAAGCCGGCGGAGAATTCGTGCGACTCGCCACCTGCAACATGAGCTGGATGCCGGATTACCTGTGGCGGAGAGTTTTCCGTTCCGTAAAAGCGGGGTTCCAGAATGTCTGCGGTGCCCGGGTCGATCCGGGGGTTCTCCGGCACGTCAGCCTGAGGGAGCCTTTTTGGGAATACTGCTTCCGCTGGTTTCAGGGATGTTTTTGGCGGTTCCGGCGGTTTATCAAGCCCGAATCCAGCGATTGAGGAATTTCTCCTGCACCCCCGCCCGATGGGATTTCTAAGAATTTATCTCGCCCTGTGTGTCGTCCAGGCCCACGCCGGACTTTTTATTCCCGTGAATGCTCCGACCGGCCGACACGCCGTGGAGCTATTCTTCATCATTTCCGGCTTCTACATGGAGATGGTTCTCTCGGACCGCTACAAAACCATCCGGGATTTTTATGCGAGCCGCTGGCTGAGGATTTCCGTGCCGTATTATTTCCACCTCGCCGCCATTGTGCTTCTTTCGGTGGCATCGGGGCTGATCTTTTCCCAATGGCTGTCGCTCTCGGGTTTCGCGTCGGATCCATTTTCCCATAACGGGCCTGCCGGCATTTTTCTGGCATCGCTGACGAATCTGACCGTCTTCGGCCAGGACATCGTGTTGTTTCTGAGGGATAACGCGGGCGGCGACCTCCGGTTCACCGGGGATTTCTCGCGGCACCCCGCGCCGCTTTACAACTACCTGGTCATCCCCCAGTGCTGGTCGATCTCGATTGAACTGACATTTTATCTCCTGGCACCATTTTTGCATCGCTTGAAGACATTGCCCCTTGCTTTGCTCTTGGCGGGCTCGCTTTCCGCCCGTCTGGTCGCCTACAATTTCATGGGGCTTGACCACGATCCGTGGCTCTATCGGTTCATGCCTTTCGAGCTGGCTCTCTTCGTCGCCGGGATGCTGGGATGGCGGTTCGCGTGCTGTGTCGAGTCGGGGATTGGAAAGGCGTCTCCTCCGGGTCGGTTCGGCTATCTCGGGATCTGCCTTCTTGTCCTCTCTGCAGGACATTTTTTCACGGGCTTTTCCTGGGCGATTGGTTCCCGGATCGGGCAAGCCAACGCCGAGATCGTGCTGATTCTTCTTTCGATGCCGCTCATTGTTCTGGCATTTCATTTCACCCGGTCTCATTTCCTGGATCGTGTCGTGGGCGAACTGTCCTACCCGATTTATTTGAACCACCTATTCATTGTCGTCGCTCTCCGCGCTTTTCCGGCCTTTTCCGGGGCAAGAGCCCACATCGGACTTTGGACAGCATGTCTTTCCTGCATCTCAGCCTGGGCATTCTGGAGATATTTTCTCCGACGGTTTGAGGACAGCAGGCACAAACGTTTCGGACTCAACCAGATTTCCGCATGAAACGCCCCGGCGCGACGGATGCCATTTCCACATCGAAACGGGTGGAATCGACGGACGGCTTTCGCTCCGCTTTCAGGGCACTCTGCCCGCTGCCAGTCCGGCGGCACCTCGTGTATCCACTTGTCAAGGGATACCGGGCGCTGGCAAAAATGGCCGCGGAGAAGCTGGAGCCAACGATGCTCTTTATCCAGGCGCTCCAAGCTCGGAGCACCCTGAAAAATGCCGCGCTTGTGGCGCGATCTCTCAAGGATATTTCTCCGGAATGGGAAGCAAGAATCCGGGACGTGGTGAGTTGTCCGGACAATGCCTTCATTCCACGGTGCCCTGACGCCGGGGACATATCCGGCTCCGTCATCACCATGCACAATGGAATCAGGGTGCGCGCCCTGGGCTATTACGGATCCGGCATCCTGAACATGCTTGTGCGGAACCGGGGAGTCCACGAACCGCAGGAGGAGCGCGCGTTCTCCGGCGTGCTGCCTCACATCGCCCCCGGGTCCGCAATTCTGGAGCTCGGTGCCTACTGGGGATTTTACTCGCTTTGGTTCGCGTCCGTGATCCCGGAGGCCAAATGCTTTCTGGTGGAACCCGACCCGAGGAACCTTGAGGCAGGCAGGCAAAACTTCCAGATCAACGGATATCAAGCCTCCTTCACCCGAGCTGCTGTCGGGAGCGTTGCCACGACAGGGCTGAAAAGTGCCGCGACGATTTCGGTGGACAGCTTTTGTGAGCGCCTCGGCATTGATCGATTGCAGATCCTGCACGCCGATATCCAAGGTTCTGAATTGCTCATGCTCCAGGGGGCGTGGAGAATGCTTCTGGCGAAAGCGATCGATTATGTTTTCATTTCCACCCACGGCGAACCCTGCCATAAGGGTTGCATCAACGTGCTTGAGGAAGCCGGCTACTCCATTCTCTGCAGCGCGGACAAGACACAATCTTTCTCTTTCGACGGGCTTGTTGTGGCAAAAAGCCCTGCAATAGCCCGGCCTAAAGCGCTGGAGATCTCCTTGAAGCATTAATCGACATCCTCCTTCAACAATAAGAACCGTGCTACGCAAACTCTACTCACAGCTGGGGCAGGATTACTGGGTCATTTGCGATGTTTTTGGCGGCATGAGCCGCGGGTATTTTGTGGACATCGGTGCCGCAGACGGCAGGTATCTGAGCAATTCCTACGCCCTCGAAAAACGCTTCAAATGGTCCGGACTCTGCGTCGAGGCGGATCCCATCGCATACGAGGCGCTGAAGAAGAACAGATCCTGCCAGTGCATCAACGCCTGCCTGGACTCGGTGGAAAGAGAAGTGGTTTTCACGGATGGGCTGGGGCTTTATGGGGGCATTGTCGCGGAAGGGACCGATAACAACTCTTCACCAGCCCCCACAAGGCGGATCAAGACGGAGACCCTGGCCACGATCCTTCAAAAACACAACTGCCCGCAGACCATCCACTATCTTTCTGTTGACGTGGAGGGAGCCGAAGAACGGGTGCTGGCCAGCTTTCCTTTTCAGACACACCACTTCCTGGCAGCAACCATCGAGCGTCCTTCGGACGGGCTCCGCCAACTGCTCAGAGACAATGGTTATTTGCTTGTGGCGGAGTATCCCAATCTCGACGCCTTCTATATTCATCCCTCCATGAAAAGCAGTTACACGCGCCGCGCGCTGATCGCCTCGGAGAGGCGCGCTGACAATTTGCTCGGGCGCCTGGCTTCGTATGGCACCACCTCCTGGCGGCTCGGGCTGAGAGAAACCATCGCCCGCTTGTAGGCGGGATTCAAACGAACTGACGCCCGGTGGAAAAAATCGTTTCGTACCTTTGGGTGAATGACGCGGGGCCCCGCCTCTCAGCGGCTCTTCGGCTCTTGGAGGCGAGCATCGGAAAATATCAGCTTGATGCACTGCGGTTTCCCTGTGGGCGTGCGCTGGTTCCAATCGGAGACCTTTTGAGTCGGGCGAGGGCCAGGACTACTGGTCCCGCTTTTGTCTGGTGCAATTCCGACGTCGAGTTGACCCGGAACCCGTTTGATGTTCCCGATCCCGGGCGTGTTTATGGATTTTTTCGACGTGAGGTGCCGTCGGGGGTGCTTGCCCACGGGGTGGATATGCTTTATATCCCGACGGGTGTCTGGGACGGGCTTCTCTGCAAAGATATCCCGAAACTCCTGTTGGGAGCTTCGTATGTGGACTGGTGGATTCCGCGATTCATGCAAAAACACGGGCTTTATGAAGATCTGTGCGGCTACATCGACCATGCCACCCACGAAAAATCAGCCGCGGCCGCGTCCGACTCCAACCCGAGCTACCAGCACAACTTTCGCGAATACAACCGCTGGGCAAGGCGCAACGGGCTCGATCCCATCCCCGCAACGCCATTTTTGTTGCCGCGAATCGGCCACGTCTGGGGGGTGAGGAGCGCGCTTGGGAAACTGGGGCGGATCCTCCGTCACAATCCCTTTCGTTCCCTGTCATGAGAACACATTTCTTCAATGCCTTGGCGCGCCGCCGCTCCCTTCACGTCATCTCGCACGAAAGATCAGGGACCCACCTCGCACTCAACCTTTTTTACCGCAATCTATATATCAGGCAGAACTTTTACGACATGGCGGTGTGGAGAGGCCCCTATACCGATGCCGCGGACGCTTTCAATCACTGGCGGGGATTTCGCCAGCTGTGGGATGCCGGTTGGATGGATTCCGGCGGTCTTGTGAAGAGCCACTGTGAGGCGTCGGTCTTCCGTCGGTTTTTCCCAAAGGAGAAGGTCATTTACGTGCTGCGCGATCCCAGAGACACGCTGGTTTCGTTTTTTCACTATTTGAATCATCCTGCACTTTATGAGAACAACCCCTGGATGGCTGATCAACGGTGCGCCAATTTTCAGGAATTCCTCACGAGGCCGCTTTCAGACTTTTTACGATGGGGTTTTTCTTTTGAAGGAGCCGCCAATAATGTCATGGAGCGTTGGGCAAACCATGTCAGGGGGTGGATGGATGATCCTCATGCGAAAATCCTTCTGTATGACGATCTGATTGAGAACTACCGCCGGACCATGTATTCGACCGCGCTCGCCGTGGGAGCCTTTCCCAAGCTCAACATGTCACCGGTCAGGTTCGGCGAAGGAAAAACGATCTTGCCGCGCAAGGGGAAATCGGGAGATTGGAAAAATTACTTTTCGCGGGAGGATGAGGTGGAATTGAGCGAGGTATTGAAGGCAAGGATGCTCAATTTTCAAATGAAAGACGCGTTTGGTCTGGTTCGTTAGAGTCGATCCGAAAAAGTTGATGCCGCGATGAGGAACGCCTGCTCACAAGAATGAATTGCAGAAAGGGTTTAGCCTCTGCCACCCCGGGCTCCGGCTCACGGGCGAAGCATGTCAAGATGCTGCCATTACCCCTACAGGGGAATGAGAATCAATCCCGATGCTGAATCTTTTCACTAATCTTTTCAGCCGAAAAAGGTTCTCACCCCCGGTGGTCCTGAAGCCCCGGTCTTCTTCGCATGGGTCCGCGGTGATTTCTTATCTGACCTGGCCTTTTCGCGAGGGGATGGAGTCGCCGAGGATGCGCGGACATACGAACGCCTATGAGGTGGTCGTCATGGCTGAGACATTCAAGAATTTGGGGTTTCGCGTGGAGGTTGTGGAATCGCGGAATCGGGATTACGTTCCTCCCTCCGATTGTCAAATTGCTCTGGATATTCATGGCAACCTTGAGCGATGGGACCTTCCCGTGGGATGTGGGCGGATTTTGCATGCGACGGGAGCGCACTGGCTTTTTTGGAACCATGCGGAATTGTCACGTCTTCATGGGGTTCGGGACCGGAGAGGCGTTGCATTGCGTCCGAGGCGGCATGTGGAGCCATCCCGAGCGGTGGAGGTTGCGGACGCGGTGGTGGTGCTGGGCAATGAGTTTACGCGCGGGACGTTTCTCTTTGGCGGAAAGCCGGTGATCAGAGTGCCGATTTCCTCCGCTTACGAATTCCCCTGGCCTTCAAGCCGCGATTTTGAGCAGGCGCGCAGGAAGTTTCTGTGGGTGGGCAGTTACGGAATGGTGCACAAGGGTCTGGACCTCGTGCTCGACGCTTTCGCGGACATGCCGGATCTCGAACTGACTGTCTGCGGACGGCCGGAAAAGGAAGAGGATTTCTACCGCCTCTACGACAAGCAACTGCTCCGGACCCCGAACATCGTGCTGCATGGATGGATGGATATGGCGGCGCCCGCCTTTGCCGAAGTCGCCCGCACGCACGCAGCGGTGATTTATCCATCCAGCGCGGAGGGCGGAGCGGGCAGTGTGATCCATTGCATGCACGCGGGGATGCTGCCCGTCTGCACGACAGAGGCCTCGATCGATCTGGAGGATTTCGGCATTTCGGTGGAGTCCGGCACGGTGGAGGCTGTTCAGCGCGCCTGCCGTGCGGTGGCGGGAATGCCAGCAGCCGAGGTCGAGGCGCGGGCACGGGGGGCATATGAGCATGCCAGGGCGGCTCATACCCGGGAGAGGTTCCGGGAAAATTACAGAAAGTTTGCGGAGCGAATTACTGAGCAGATAATATAGCCAAGAAGAGGCATGCACGAGAAAAAAAGGGAAGTCATGGGCGGGTATAGAGAATCTGTTTGTGAATTTTCACGTCTTTTTGCGGCCATGAAATCCATTGCAGCCGAGTTGATCCGCTCTTCGTCCGGCAGGTGGATTCTTGAACGCACTGCGGGGCTATATGACTCCTCGATTTGCACCCCAGACAATGCGCGTGTGCAGTCGGAGAAATCTCCGGCCGCCCGAATCCCTCCCCTGTGCTTCTCCGTCGGAATCCCGCATTTCAACCGGGGGGCACGGATCTACCGACCGCTGTTCAACCTTCTCGACCATCCGGCAGTTACCGAGATTGTGATCGTCGATGACGGGTCCTCGCCTGCTGAATTCGAATCCCTCGCGGGGAACGTTCGGAAGTTTGACGCCCGCGGACTGGTGAAAATCCACCGCAGGGAACAGAACCTTGGAGCCCTCCGCACGAAGCTGGAATGTGTTGAAAGGGCAGCTTCGGATTGGGTGTTAGTTCTCGACAGCGACAACACGGCCTTCACAAATTACCTGGATGCCCTCTCCCGTATCACCGGACCGGAAACGGGCGCTTTTTACTGTGCCGGATGGGCGTTCCCGTTTTTCCCTTTCCACCCGCTGCACGGCATGCGGCTGGACTTTCAGAAGGCCTGCGCGTTGACGGCTTCCGGGGATCTCCGCCGCTGGTACATCATCAACGACGGAAACTACCTTGTCCACCGGGAGTCCTACATCCGAGCGGCCGGGGATTTGGGCGTGGTCGCCAGCGATGTCGCCGACGTGATGGTGGTGAACTACCACTGGCTGTCGCAGGGCGGATGTCTCCGGATCCTGCCGGGCACTTCCTACTTCCACCGCGTGGACGCATCGAGCTTCTGGTGCAGGACGGAAGAGGAATCCCGCCGGAGGGTGGCGGAAATTTTTGCGCGCTTTGAAAGAGGCATGAAGTGGGACGGGGAATTTTACCGCTCACTCAACCCCGCCTGATAAAAGCCAAACATCTTTTGAGGAAACTCATCAACCGAGGGCTGGAAAAATTTGGATTCCGCATTTCCCGAACGACGGAAATGCATCCGCTGGACACAGTGATCCGCCGCAAGCTGCATCCGGATTTCTTTTTCATCCAGGTGGGGGCGAACGACGGAAAGCAATTCGATCCCATCAGGGATTATGTCAGGTATTACCAGTGGAAAGGGCTTTTGGTCGAGCCGGTGGCAGACTATTTCGCCGAGCTTCAAGCCAACTACGGGGACTGCCCGAACCTGAAGCTGATCAATGCGGCAATAGCGGATTACGAAGGCACAGTCACCATCTACCGGGTGAACCCGCTGGATGCGAGCCTGCCCAAATGGAAGCAGGGGATCGCCTCACTGCACAAGGAGCATCACCTTCGCAGCGGGACTCCCGACGAGGTGATGATCGCCGAGCAGGTGGCATGCCTTCCCCTGATGTCCTTGCTCGAACGGCACGGTGTTTCTTCACTTGATCTGCTGCAGATCGATGCGGAGGGTTGTGATCTGAGCATCATCAAGAGCCTGGATTTCAGCAGAATTGTTCCGAAAATCCTTCATTTTGAGCATCGGTTGGGAAACAAGGTTCATTCGCAGGAGGAGTTTTCCGATGTCATGGGGCTGCTCGCTGCCAGGGGATACACTCTTTTTGTCAATCAGACGGACTGCCTGGCCTATCTGTGATCACTGCTGCCGCCGATTTTTTTGCGAAGTAGATCCGCCTCTGGTTGGTTGCGAGTCGGCTTCTGTTCGACACCGGCGGGCAAAGAATGTGGGATTCGACGGTTGTCGGCGCGAACGACGATTGCTCGATCGCGGTCACAGAAAACCCCGCATCTTCCAAACGGCCGGAAAAATCATCCCCATACATCCGGACATGGTCTTTCTGGCCGAAGCGGATCTCTCTCTGAGATTCTGAAAGGATGGAGGCATCCTCATCCGTGTGGTTCGGCGGGTCCATTTGCGGGACGGTGAGGATGGCGGTGCCCCCGGGGCGGAGGATCCGGTGGATTTCGCGCATGGCGGCCAAATCGTTCGGGACGTGTTCCAAGACATCGCAGGAAATGACCACGTCGAACGATTGGTCCGTGACGGACGGCATGGAGCTGATGTCGAGTCTGAGGTCGCAGTCACCGCGATCATAGTCGGCGGTCAGATATTTTCCGGCGGCCCGTGAGATGCGGTTTCGGAGCTGGCGCTCCGGGGCGAAGTGCAGGATCGCCTTTCCGGCAAGTTGGGCATTCTCATCAAGACCGCCCACTTTGCTCATGCCGTCGAACGCGGCTGCGAGCATCCGATGCCGGACCTGGCTTCCACAGAGCGGGCAGATGGTTCCGGGATGCCATTGGTCGTCGGCGAAAGCGCGCCCCTCCCAGCCGCACACATTGCACTTTGTTCCCGATCCTCGCAGGCTTTTCAACAGGGCAATCTTTTTCGCCCGCCCCTGAAAGGTGTGCAACCAACCTCCGAGGAACCGGCGCACGGGCAATGGGATGAGCGATGTCATGAACGCGGAAGAATTAAAGGACACCAGCCTGCTCGAAAAGAACGAAAAAGAACCGGGGAGGAGGGTTGGCAGGGCTTTTTCATTTGAAGCCGCCGCGCCACCAAACATCCTGCTCGATCTGAAATCTTCCATTTGAGATTTCAAATGCTTTTTCATTGGGCCGCGCAGGCCAAATGAAAAAGCCTTGGGAGGGTAGGGGAATTGCCCGTGGCAGCCCCGCGATCATGAATTTCGTCACAACCGATTCCTGGAGGGAGTGGTGCGACGCGGCTTTCTGGTGCGATGAAAGTCCGCGCCGCAATGAGGGTTTTCGAGCGGGAGATGTTGTGTTTTGCAAGATTGACGAGGTGCTTGGTTTTTTCGAGCGGCTTCGGCTGACCCGGAAAAGGATCATCCTTGTGACCGGCGAGGGGGATCTGCCCAGCGATGCCTTCCGGCAAGAATTCCTTCCGGCCAATGTGGTCCGGTGGTTTGCGACGAATGTGACGGCGGCCCACCCACGGGCAACCGCGATCCCGCTCGGCTTGGGTTCGCCACGATCAGCGGTGACTTTGCGCGCGTCGGATATTCTGGAGCTCAGGGCATCGGAGATCGTCCGCGACCGATGGCTTTATGTGAATTTCCGGCCCGACACCAACCCCGTGGTGAGACAGCCGGTTTTTGAGGATTTTCAAAACCGCTCCGAGTCCGGAGAGTGGATCACTTTTCAGCCACCGGGCGAGCGCGGCGGGGCGAACACGGAATTTCTCGGCGAGCTGCTCCGGCATCGTTTCGTGCTTTGCCCGCCGGGCAATGGGGTGGACACCCACCGGATGTGGGAAGCCTTGCTGGCCGGGGCCGTTCCGGTGGTTCTGCGATCGCAGGCCATGGAGCCATTCTCCGAACTGCCGCTCCTGTTTGTGGAGGACTTCCGCCAGACAACAAAGGATTTTCTGGAAAAGGCTTTTGAGAAACGCCCTGAGCCACCGGACGTTCACCCCCTGATGACCTCGGAGTTCTGGAATAATAAAATCCGGGACGCTGCGGATCAACTGGCGGCAAATCCGATGATGGGGTGGGGAGAGTGGACGTCGGAAGCCTTTTCCTACGGTCGGGAAATGCTGGGGCGGAGGTTGGAACGGCAGGATTGAGAGATTCGAGAGTTCCTGACGTGGAATGGGCATCTTTTCCATGCGAACAATCCAGCAAGACATGAACAGGCTGCCACATGCCACGGCTTGATATCCACAAAGCGGATTTCTCCGCTCAGCACCTCCTTTTTTCCTTCCCCACCGACCGGCAAATCCACAACCTGCATGAGCGATACCAGCATCATCATTCCGGCTTTCAACTGCGCTGCGTGGATTTCCGCAACACTGGAAAGTTGCCTGGCGCAGACCCGTCGGTCTGCGGAGATCATTGTTGTTGATGACGGGAGCACGGACCGGACGGGTGGTATCTGCGGGAATTTCGGGAAGAGCATCCGTTACCGCAAAGTCGCCAACGGGGGAGTTTCGCGGGCACGAAACATCGGCGCCAAAATCGCATCCGGGAAATGGCTTCTTTTTCTCGATGCCGACGACATTCTGATTCCGCATGCCACGGAGCTGCTTGTGGGGCTGGCGGAGAAAGAAGACGCCGGGGTTGCCTACGGGATGGTGATCGAGCAAGCCGGGCCCGGCAAGCACGCGCGGCTGAACGGATTTGACTTTGCGGCGGGAGATCCGCCCACCGCAGCGCAGCGCACGCTGCGGCGCGGCGCGATTGTGACGCCGGGGTCGGCTGTCGTCCGTGCGGATCTTCATCGGAGGGTTGGCGGGTTCGTTACAGGCTACGAGCCGCTGGAGGACCGCGACTATTTTGCCAAATGCGGATGCCTTGGTCGGGTTGCGTTTTGTGAATCGGTCGTCCTGGACAAGACCTGGCGCCCGGCCTCGCACGGATCGCAGCACGCCAAAAGAATTTTCCGGGGACAGCGCGCCCAGCGCGATCTCCGTGGCTGGCTGGCCGGGCGGGGGCTGGACACCAGGTGGATGCCATCCGACGCCGAGTTGTTGCGCTGGGCGCTGGATGAGGCGGTCTGGGGGCGTTGTCCCGAAATTATCCCGCCGCTGCGGAGGCTGGCCATCGCGGCAGAGGTCCGGCACTGGAGGTCTTTCCTCTATTCCCTTACCGTCCGGCGTCCGGTCCCGGATTGGCTGGCCGTTGAACCTGAGATTTTGGATTCGTGAGCCCTCGTTGTGCGCGAACATCCCGGAGCGCCTGCTGGAGCAGGAGATGCTTTGAGGACTCCCGGCATGACAAACCCAGAGAGGTGATTTCAAGATGTATTTCAGCGTGATCACGCCGAGCTGGAACCAGGGGAAGTTCCTGCGCGGCTGCATCGGGTCGGTCGCAGACCAAAACGATCCGGATTTCGAGCACCTGATTTTCGACAACTGCTCGACCGACGGCACGGCGGAGATCGTCGCGGGATTTCCTCATGTCAAATTTGTGTCCGAGCCGGACCGCGGGCAGTCCCACGCCGTCAACAAAGGGCTCTCGCTGTCGTGTGGGGAAATTATTTGCTGGCTCAACTCTGACGACGAGTATGCGCCTGGTGCGTTCGAAGCACTGCGCGAGGTGTTTTCCGATCCCGCAGTGCGGGTGGTTTTCGGTGATGTCCGGCAGATCGGATACGACGGACGCGGTGAGGAAGTGGTGCGTGGAAGGTTTGAGGCGCGACTGGATTTCGTCCGCTGGTGGAGCTCCAGGATCAAACTCCACCAGCCGGCGATTTTTTTCCGCAGGGAAGCGGGGATGAAATTTGGACCGCTTCGAGAGGATCTGCACTATGCGATGGACTACGAACTTTGGTGGAGGATGTCGGAAAGCATCCCGTTTCATTATATTCCGCAGGTGCTGGCGATCCAGCACCGGCAGCCGGATTCCAAAACTGTTTCCTCATGGGGCAAAGTCTATGAGGAGCGTCGGCGGGTCTTTGAGCCATTCTACGGGCTCATTGATGGAGGAAATCCCGGTGCCCTGGCGCGCGAGTGCCGGCGCGCCATGGCGGACAACCATCTGAAGCTGGCCTGGTCCTCGCCGCAGGGATCCGGGTGTCTGCTGGCAAATCTGTTGATGGCATGGCGCGAGGATTGGACGCGCGTGGCCCGTCCCGAAACACTGGGCTTGTTCCGCAGGCTTTTCCTTGCGCACAAATCCCATAAAAGCAAGGGTTGCCCATGAAAATTTTGCTTGTTGGCGGTGCGGGGTTCATTGGTTCCCAGACGGCGCTGCGCCTGCTGGAAATCGGGCACCAGCCGGTTGTCCTCGACGCGCTTGATCCCCAGATTCACGGCGACGACCCGCGGAACTCGCCGACTTGTGCCAGGCTCAACGGCAAAGTCGAAGTCCTCGCTGGAGACACGCGTGACCGGGCAGCGGTCGAACACGCCCTGCGCGGTGCCCGGGCGGTTTACTATTTTCCCGCCGGCACCGGGACGGGCCAGTCCATGTATCAGATCGAAAAATACTGCGATGTGAACGTGCGCGGGGCGGCGGTTTTTTGCGAGTTGCTGGCGGCGGGGGGGCATGATGTTTCCTCGGTGGTTGTCAGCTCGAGCCGGGCGGTTTACGGCGAGGGAGCGGCGTTTTGCTCCAGACACCGGCGCATCTTTCCCGAGCCGCGCCGGGTCCGGGATCTCGAAGGAGGGAATTTCGGAATCTATTGCCCGCAGTGCGGTGAGCTGGTCGAGCCGTCCGCTTCGATCGAGTCCGACGACTGCCGTCCGGTGTCGATCTATGGCATCACCAAGTTTGCCCAGGAACAGGTGATCGAAAAAACCGCGGCGACCCTGGGGATCTCCTGCACGGTTTTCCGCTATCAAAATGTATACGGTCCCTGGCAGTCGCTGAAGAACCCCTACACCGGAATCCTCTCGATCTTCACACAGCTCGCAATGGGGGGCCGCGAGATCCCGCTTTTCGAAGATGCGCGGGCGACACGGGATTTCATCCATGTGGATGATGTTGTGGAGTTCAACATCCGCGCGATCGGTGCTTCGGGCACATACAATCTCGGCTCGGGCGTGCGTTCCACGCTCCTTGACCTGGCGAACGCGGTGGCCGCAGGTCACGACCGCGAGCCGCGATTCCGTGTGACCGGTCAGTTCCGCCTCGGAGACATCCGCCATGCCGCGGCCGACCTTACCCGCCTGCATTCCGGGCTCGGCCCGCACAACTTCGTCTCGCTTCGTGATGGGGTAAGAACATTCACCCGCTGGGTTGCGGAACAGGGAGCGGGAAAGGACGCGAACGCGCGGTTCGATGATTCCCTTCGTGAGATGGCGGTCGCAGGGCTGTTGCGCCAGGCGGAAAAACCATGACCGGCATCGATCCGTCCCGCCTCTGCATCCTCATCACGGTTTACCATCCCTACCGATGGTGTGCCCGGTTCGTGATGGCCGCGCTGGACATGTTCTGGCCGTCTCATCCCCCGGTCTTTTTCTGCGGCCTCACGGAGGAGGAGGCAGGGGGGCTTCCCATCATGCCGCTCCGCTCATCCCTTTTCCCGAGGGTTTGGGCAGAATTCGCTTTCGACGCGGTGTCCGAGCTCAGGGTGCGGGGATTTGAGGCGGTTTACTTCATGCTGGAAGACCACATGCCGCTGGATCATTGCAACGAAAAGTCGCTGAACGAGATTCTTCCAGACATGCTGAACCGCCTTCCCGCCTCCTATATCGGTCTCATGGGATGGGACAACCGCAGGTTTGCCACCTGCGCGGGACCAATCCTGGGCCCGGAGCAGTGGTGCTTCCGTTATCTGACTGCGGAGACGGCCCCGCGTTTTCACCTTCATCCCTCGCTCTTCCGTGCAGAGGTGCTCCACGCCGGATTGGATGCCGTGCGTCGGACTGCAAAGCCGAATCCCTGGGGATTTGAAAAGTTGCTGGATAAGCGTGATGCCCCGCTGGCATCGGAATACAAGGAGTCTTGCTACCAGATCCGGGGAAGTGTGTTGGCACAACAGCCCGCCGGATTCGCGAACCGCTGCCTTGCGGCCTGCGAGAGATTCTTCTTTCATCGCCTCATGAGCCTTGCGCCCGCCGCGGCCAAAGCCGGTTTTGGAAAACAGTTCTGGGAAATGGCCGGCTTCGACAATTTTTTTTACAACGGTCCCTTCCCGATGTTTTTTTCGGGCGTCATGGCTGGCGGCAAAATCAACCCGTTCTTCGTGCGGTATCTTGAAGACCACCCGGATCATGTTTGTTGCGGCCTGATTGAAGCGGCGCGGGAAAATGCCCCGCCACGAAAATAAAGGCCGGTATTCGCGGGCATCTGTTCAGCCCTGTTTTGCCACCCGTTTGCAAAAGTAGTCCTTGCCGGTGTTGAGGATCCGGTAATGGGGGGCCAGAAAACGCAGGGCATCCCGCCGGTCGTCTTCGGAAATCGCGCAGTATTCGAAAAAAATGACGTCCGGCCTCCACTTTTCGAAATCAAGCTGCTGCAAAATTTCCCAATCGTGGCCTTCCGTATCAATGATCAGCAGATCCACCCTCTTTTGCGCCGTGCGGACGAACAATTCGTCCAGGGTGATGGTGGGCACGGCGATTTCTGTGATGTAGGGACCGAGGCGGCCATCCATCGGGACCGCAATATGATTGCGGTCGAATGACCCCAATTGCTCGACCCAAAAGGGGAGATCGGGGATCTCCAGACGCGCCGCCGGGGAAACAAAGTAAAACTTTTCCTCGCCAGTCCTGCGGGAAACCGCGGCGTTCACAAAGGAATATCGGGGGGAATCTCCATAATTCTTTTTGAGCCTTCCGAAAAGGTAGGGGACCGGTTCGACAAACGTGCCGTGCCAGGCGGGGTGTTTTTGAAGCAGGGGAAATGCCGGATCGGCTGTCGGGCCGTCATTGGCACCGATGACAACAACTGCTATATCATCGCGATGCCCGATTTCCTTCTCAATCAGGCGGGCGGGGCTGAATTTCCACCCGACATATTTCATATGCAGAAATACCAGGTGCCTTCCAATGAGCGGAATCGATTTTAGGAATTTTTGCATGGACTCCTCCTGTGACACGCCTGCGGGTGGTTGTCACACGGAAAAAGACACCGGCGCACCCGGGCGCGGTTTTGACGGCAATCGCATGAACCACATGGCGAAGCCCTCTCTTGGGCGATGAAAATCCTTCCCCCCTCGTGGCGCCGGGCGGCCATCGCGTTCAGCAAAAGGTTTTTTGCGGTGCCCTCCATCAAGTCCCGGAGGGGGTTTCCCTCACATGGACTCCCGGTGTCGCTGCACATGGTGCTCTCCCGCGAGGGAGTTCTCATGGGGCAACTCACCCTGCGGAGCCTCGAATTTCACAGCGGGCATTCCTGGGCTCCCGTCCTGCATGATGACGGCACACTGACCGATGAGGACGTGGCCGGGTTGAAGAAAAACTTCCCGGACGCCCGTGTGATCCGGAGGCCCGAAGCGGATGCCGCTCTCGCGGAGGCGCTCGCGGGGCATCCCCTGTGCCGTGAAAACCGTCTGAAGCACCCCTGGTTCCTGAAGGTTTTCGACACGCGGCACTTTGCCCCCCATGACCGGTATATCGTCCTCGACAGCGACATCGTGTTTTTTCGCAGGCCGGAATTTGTTCTGGACTGGATGGAGAAGCGTCAGGAGACATTCTGGTTCATGGAAGACACCAAGGAAAAATATTCCTCCGACCGTGCCGGCATCGAGGCGGCGATGGGGTTCCCGATCTGGGAGCGTGTGAACAGCGGGTTCGACCTGATGGTCCGCCCGGCCGTGGATTTCGCCCTCGCGGAGAAATTCCTCGGGCGTTGCGCGCCGATGGCCCGCGATTACCAGTTTCTGGAACAGACGTTTTTCGCAGTGGTCGGATCCGCTTGGGGCAGGGGAGGCAGGCTGCCCCAGGAATACGAAATTAGCTGGACGAATTTCCGCCGTTCCGGTGCCGTCTGCCGCCACTATGTCGGACCGTTCAAGAATGACGCCCTGTTCATTGAGGGGGCACCCGCATTTTTTTTCCGGAGCTTTTTTTCCGGCAAGTCCGGCGACCCGGGGCGTGCCGCCGCCTGAAATTCGCTTTGCCCGCCCCCGCCGGTCCGCTTAACTGACTCCTTTTTCATGGCCTATCTCAGACGCTCCATCATCCGTCCGGTCCACCCGGCATTCTGGATCAAAACCTTTCTGCACCTTGTCGTTCCAGGCGGGATCGGGTTCACGCGCAAGCTCCGGAAAATGCGCGATCCGAACTATGTTCATGAGCGGGACAAACCAGCGGTGCGGCACAAGCACCATGGGGGCGGCGGGTGGAAAACTGTGAAGGACGGGGACGTGCTCAAACGGGACTACGCAAGCTACGAGGAATACGTAGCCCATCAGAAGCTCAAGCTCGACGAGATGGTCAAGATGAAGGGGGGCTTCAGCAAATGGGACATCGTGGAGTTTCGCCTCAAGTTTTACCACCGCTTCAAACATCTTCCGGAATATCTTCCAAGGGAGGCCGTGATCGTTTGCTGCGGAGCCCGCCAGGGAACAGAGGTCGAGGTGCTTCAAGATCTCGGATTCAGCGGGTCCTATGGCATCGATCTCAACCCCGGCCCTTGCAATCCTCATGTTCGCGAGGGAGACTTCATGAAGTTGGAGGAAGCCGACAACTCCGTGGACCTGCTCTATACGAACTGCTTGGACCATTCTTTCGATCTCGACGCGATGTTCTCGGAGCATGCGCGCGTTCTCAAGCCCGAGGGGTTTCTTCTCTACGACATGGGCATCAACATGGAGGAGGGTCGTGGCGGACCATTCGAGGCTGTCGCATGGGATCGCACTGAGGATCTGCTTGTCAAACTGCTCGGCCGCTTCCGCAGGCTTGTCCTCGCCGAGCGCGAGGATCGATTCGGAGGCCAATGGCTCTGGGTTCTTCTCCAGTCGAAACGGATCTGATCAAGGCTTTGAGTCGTATTATAGGAATTGTTCTCGTAAAAAACGAAGATCGCTTTTTGCGGCAGGCTGTCATGAACGCTTCCGCCTTTTGCGACCATTGGATTTTTGCGGACAACGGATCGGACGATGCCACTCCGGACATCTTGGCGGACCTGGCTGGCTCTCTCCCTTCTTCCGAGGTGCATGTGTCTTGCAACCCAGCCGAATCTCATCGGTTGTTGGAGCACTTCGCGGGCTCCGACACCTGGATTTTCGGGTTGGACGGGGACGAAATCTATGATGCTTCCGGCCTGAAAAACATGCGGTGCCGCCTTCTTTCTGGAGAATTTTCCCATTCGTGGATGGTGTTGGGGAATGTGGTGCATGTCACCACCCTCGACACGGAAAACATGGCTGCTTTCGGGCATGCTTCTCCTCCGAGCCGGAGCATGACAAAACTCTACAACTTCGGTGCCATCAACTCTTGGGGAGGATATTGTCCGGAGCGCTTGCACGGCGGGACGCCCAGCTTCCGAAGGGGATATTCTTCGGTCCATCGCACCGCTTTGCATGAGAATACCGTATGGGAGGAGGCCGACTTCCGATGCCTTCATGTCTGTTTTCTTCGGCGGAGTTCGCGGGATGCCAGCGGAACGGTTCGACCCAATTTGATGGATATCCAAGGGGGCACCCGGTTTTCCCGGCTGCCCAAGCGAATTGCGGCGTTCCTCGGGTGGGCGAAAAATGCAAAATGGAAGGACGAGCGCTATCGCCGCGGGCCTCTTGTCAGGGTTTCCACGGAGGGCTTCTTCTGAGAATCTTCCGTGTGTTCAACCAAAGGCCGGGGACCGTGTCGGTCAACATGCGGGGGAGGCGAGGAACCCGCGGAGGAGAAAATCCGGCTCTTCTGGGTCCTCGGGGAGCCACCCTTTCCTGTCTCACTTCCAATGATTTCAAACAGTAACCAACCCCACCAGTTCCTTCCTTTCCGATGAATAGATCCGCGCAGAGAGTTGCCGCTCACGAGAGGGAATTTTCTCGAATCAAACCGGGAGCGATGGCCTACCGCCATTCGCTGGCCCACTATTTGAATCTGATCATCCCCCGGTCTGCGGATCTTCTGGAAATCGGCTGCGGGGGCGGGCACCTTTTGAAACAGTTGAAGTGTCGGTCCAGCGCCGGGATCGATGCTTCGGGGCGGCAAATTTCGGAAGCCCGGGAAAACTGCCCGGCTGCGGCCCTTTATGTCGGAGACGCAAGCGAACTCCAACTCGACGCCCTGTTCGACGTCGTGCTGTTGTCCGACACGTTGAACCACTGTGGCGATGCGCAGGCTCTGCTGGAAGCCGCACACAGGTGCGGCCGTCCCGGTGCGCGGCTGGTGGTGACAACCTACAACACCCTCTGGCGTCCCGCTCTTTCCCTGCTCACCACGCTCGGCCTGCGCTCGGAGCAACCCGAACTGAACTGGCTCTCAGGCGGCGACGTGTGCAATCTGGCCGAGCTCGCGGGCTGGGATATCATCAAATCCGAGAGCCGGATTCTTCTGCCGGTGAAGGTCCCGTTCCTCTCGGAGATCTTGAACCGTTGGGTGGCTCCCCTCCTGCCATTCCTGTGTTTAACCAACATCATGGTGGCGAGAAAAACGGCGGCCATGCCAGGGGAGCCGTCGGTGTCGATTATCATTCCTGCCAGAAACGAGGCTGGCAATATTCCCGCTGCCATCCAGCGGATTCCCAGGTTTTCCCCCGACATCGAATACGTTTTTATAGAAGGCCATTCGACCGACAATACCTGGGAGGAAATCGATAAGGCCCGCTCCGCGCATCCCGACAAGAAAATTCTGATCTCGCGCCAGACGGGGAGGGGCAAGGGCGATGCCGTGAGGTTGGGCTTTTCGATGGCCAGCGGGGATATTCTCATGATTTTGGATGCCGATCTTACGATGCCCCCCGAGGACCTTCCGAAATTCTACCGGGCACTGGCAGATGGCCGCTGCGAGTTCGCGAACGGGTGCCGTCTGACCTATCCCATGGAGGAAGGAGCGATGCGGTTTCTCAACCTTTGCGCGAACAAGCTCTTCGGCATTCTGTTTTCCTGGCTGCTCGGCCAGCGCGTGAAGGACACGTTGTGCGGCACGAAGGTATTGAGCCGCGCGAACTACGAGGCGATCGCCAAAAACCGGAGCTATTTCGGGGACTTCGACCCGTTCGGGGATTTCGATCTTTTGTTCGGGGCGGACAAGCTCAACCTGAAAATACGGGACATCCCCGTGAGATACCGGGAGCGCACTTACGGCGAGACCAATATCCACAGGTTTCGTCACGGGTTGCTCCTTTTCCGCATGGTCGCCTTTGCAGCCAGAAAACTGAAATTTGTCTGACCTTCGGCCATGGTAAAGAGAATGCCCGTTTCTGTCTGGTTGGTGATTTCCGCAGGCCTGCTGCTTCTGGCAACAGTCCTGACTTTTCCCGGTTCGGTTGGTTTTTCAAGAACCGCACAGGTTGTCGACATCAAAACTGCCGATGGCTTTGCCCTTTCCGCAGAGCTGCCGCAGGGCATCACGAGACAAAGGGCACGCGAGTTCCTGTTCCCGGATTATCCAGTTCTCTACGAAGACGGACAGGCCCTGGGTCGTCCGATGTCCTCGATCAAGAAAATTACAAATGCGGGCAGGGGACGTTACCAGTTCAGCGGGTCGAAAATTCTCTTTTCAACATCAGACGGCGAGCCCCGTGCGAATCGTGTTTATACCATCCGGTTGCCGATGTGGTCCCTCCGCGAGTCCCTGCTGCTGGCGGTCTGGCTCCTCGCGCTGGCGGTATCGGCCATCACGCTCCGCCTGGCCCGGCCCGGCGGCATGGCTTCGTTGATTGATCATCCGGGCGGCAGGATCGCCTCCCTCACGCTGTCCGTGGCGCTTGTCGCAGGGGTTTTCTGTTTCCGCTCCCTGCTTGCCGACCGGTTTTTCCTGGGCCTTTTGTTCCCTGCAATTTGGGCTGTCCTGATGGGGGCGCTTGCGATGCAACGGCTGGCGGCATGTCGGGCCGCACTAATCGTTCTGGCGCTGTTGCCCGTTCTGGCCGGTTACTTCTACTTCGGTCTCAACGCGGCCTCTGACAGCTCGTTCCTGGTGGCCGGCATCATCCCCTGCAGCGATGCCCGAATTCATTTCCTGCAGGCTGCGGAAATCGCGATCCAGGGAACCACGGAACAGATGTTCAACGGCCGGTTTCTTTACCCGGCGTTTTATTCGGTCATTCTGCACCTTGCCGGGTTGAACATTTTGCACGCAAACTTTCTGGTGTCATCCCTTGTGATGGCGGGTCTCGCGCTGACCTGTGGGTCTGTGTCGAAGCGGGTGGGATTTACCGGCACCTCGATCTACTGCCTCCTTTTCTGGCTGTATTTCCGGGCCCACGGGTGCGGGTTGCTGATGACGGAGAATCTCGGGCTCCTGATGGGGGTGACCGGGTTTGGCTTTCTGCTGCTTTCCGTGGATCAAAAGACGCTGTGGCCGGTTTTCGCGTCCATCCTTTTCTTCGGGCTGGGTTCGGTGGCAAGGCCCGGTGCGCTTTTTGTTCTCCCGGCACTGGCCCTCTACGCCGGCATGCGGGTCTGGATGGCGGGGCCGCCCGGTCGGATCCGGGTTGCCACTTCCGCAGGCGCGGTGTTCCTCGGCCTGGCCATCATCGGCGGTTGCTTTGCCGCGAACCACCTTGTGATGCAAAGCCTCTCTCGGGGCGAAGCAAAAACCTTCGGGAATTTTGCCTTCACCCTCCATGGACTGCTCAACGACACCAAGTGGAGCACCAGCGCCGAAGAATTCGGATGGAACACTTCGCTGGTGATGGACCATAACATCACGCAGATCAGGGAATCTCCCGCGTGCCTGATCCGGGGGATCGCCCGGGCTTATGGGGAAACATTCAAAAAAGGATTTTTGTTTCGCTTCGGGCAAGAAAAGAGATTTGCCTCCGCCGGCATGTCGATGTTCATTCTGGCCTCGCTTGGCTGCTGGCTTTGGAAGCCCCTGCGCGGAGATTCGGGGTGGGTTCTTCTCTCCGTCGCCGGAATCTTGGCCTCGATTCCGTTTGCACCCCCGTGGGATGCCGGTGAGCGGCCTTACGCCGTGACCATGCCGGTCCAGATTTTTTTGGCGGCAGCCGGGATTGCCTTGGGGTTGGATCTGCTGCGCAGGCTTGCAGCCATGCTGGTCCCGGGGCCATCGGCGGATCTTTGCGAGCGCCCGGAGTGCGGCCCGGCATTCGGGCTCCCCGTCTTCGCCGCCCTTTGCTTCATTTTGGTCCTGCCGGCTCCACTCCTGCTCAAGGCGACCGGCTTCCGCAGCCCGGTTCCCTCACAGTCTCCCGCATTGCTCCCGGGCTCACAACGTCTGGTTTCGATGAAGAAGACCGCTGGCGAGGGCTCCATCTCCCGCTGGCAGTACCTCGACCGGCTCTCGAATTTTCAGGCCTCCTATCCCGAAGAAGCGCGGTTCTTCACATCAGAACCCGGAGATTTTCTGCTGGCCATAAACTGGAGTGACCTGGAAACGGTTTTTGTGCGGCAGCCGACGGCCGACGGTGAGAGCTTTCCCCGACTCCAGTCCGGCACGACGGGGGATTCCCTTCTTCCCGCACAATGAGGAACGCTTTATCGGGAGGGCTTTGACAAGGGCCGCCACAATACCAGTCCATGCTGCGCGCCGGGAAGGTGGGCGTCATCCGGAACTCGCCGTCGGGAAGCCAGCGACCTCAGTACCACCAACCCGGCCTTTCTGGGCGGAATCTGTCAGGGGAAAGCCCCCAAAACGAAGATTGATTCCGCAGGGCGCGCGACAGGTTTTCAATCCAAACCGCGAACCCTGTCAATTTCAACCAGAACCCGCTGAGTTGCCCGATGGAACATTTTCGCAGCCGGGCCTTTCGCAAAAAATGTCCGGGCCTCAACGGCGAGGCGAGCATCCAACAAGTTGCTCCAGCGGGAAAGAATGCATCCCGGCGTGAACCGCTTCGCAGCTTCCCTGCCGGCTGCAACAAGGCGGTGCCGCAGACCGGCGTCGCGATGAAGTGCATCAAGGGAGGATTCCATCTCGGCGGACGTCGTGCACCGCAGATAGTTGACGCCCGGACATCCTTCCGAGAAAAATGCCGAATCGGAACCTCCGAGGAAAGGCACCCCCGCCATCCACGCATTGTAGAGTTTCGTCGCCGGCTTGCGAAGAAACGGCTGTGGGCCGAATTTCCGGATGGCCAGGACGGCGTCGGCATCCGAGTAATCGTTCCAGTCGGCGGTCGAACCCGGACGGAACAAAATCCCGAATTTTTTCTGGATGCGCGCAAGGAATGCCGGATCGCGCAATTCCGGGGCTAGGTTCCTGGGGTCGCCAATAAAAGCAAGATTTTCGAAACGGTCTCCGCGTGACGGATTGCGGGAAATGAGTCCCGGTTGCGGCCAATGGGGCAGATAGCACGAACGCGGGAGCCGACCGGCATGGAGCGGGTTTTGCAACACATGAAAATGGCAGGCCGGATGAGGGATGCCGTCGGCGACTACTCCAGTGAGAAAAGTTCCGGAGGCAGGGCGAAAGCTCTTCGATAAATTTCCCGTCAAGGCGATGACGATGCCATTCTCCGGCATAGTGTGGCAGAGTTCAACAGGCCAGCCTGCTCTCGCCAGACGCGCATAGGTTAGCAGAATCCAATTTTGAGCCGTTGACGCTTTGCCGGGAGGTTCGATCCGACGCGGAAGTCCCTCCAGCCAATACGGAAGTTCTTCCGGAGCCGGCAGGCAATTTTCCGGCATGTAAAAGTGGATTCGCACAGCAAACCTAGCTAATGACACTTGAGGTGGTTGTAAACCAGGAAGAGGTCGGAATGCTCCCCTGTTTGCGCCGCCCGAGATCCGCAGCATGAATCTCCCGTTTTTATCAGCACCCGCAACCATCGCCTTCAACATGCGATGGCGTCGCGGTCCCTATGGAGGCGGCAACCAATGGCTCGGGCAGGTCGGGCCGTATCTGGAGCGCTGCGGATTCCGCACGGTGTTGAAGCTCGATGAACGCGTGGATTGCGTTCTCGGAACCCACGCCGGGCTCGGGGGCGGGCTGGATTTTTCCTACGACGATGTTTTGCGAGCGAAGGAAAAGAGCCCGCGCCTCAAATGCATCCAGCGGATCAACGACAACGATGTCCGCAAGGGCACGGATAAAATGGATGCGCATCTTGCAGCCTGCAACCGCGCTGCCGACCACACGGTTTTTGTTTCCGAATGGCTGCGCGATTACCATGCCGCGCGGTGGTTTGATGTCTCCCGACCCCAATCGGTCATCCATAACGGGGCGGACCCTGCGGTTTTTCACCCGTTCGGCGCGCGCGCGTGGAAACCCGGCGAACCGATTCGCATCGTGACCCACCATTGGTCGGACAACCCGGCCAAGGGATTTGCTGTTTATGAGGCGATCGACACCGCGATCGCTGATGGAAAACTCCGTGGCATCGAACTCTGGATCGTCGGACGCTGGCCCGAAAACATTCGCTGGCGTGCGGCGAAGACGTTTCCGGCATGCTCCGGGCACAAGCTCGCGGCGGTTCTCCGGGAATGCCATGTGGCGGTCACCGCATCGCGATACGAACCGGGCGCGATGCATCCCGTGGAGGCCATGCAGTGCGGGCTTCCGCTTCTCTACACCGCAGACACCGGGGGGACTGTGGAACTCGGACAGCGGTTCGGCGTTCTTCTTGAGGACGATTTCCAAGCAGCTCTGGACCAGATGCGGGCGAGCTACACCGGCCTGAGAAACCTCATCCTGCAGGAGGCTCCGTCCGGCGACACCATGTGCGCGGCCTACCGCAGGATTGTCCAACAGCTCGTTTGCTCGGCTTGAAACCACACGTTCACTATTTTGGAGGGCAGGGCATCGGCTGGGCGTTGGATGAGGACTTGAACCGGGCCCGCGAGGCTGTTGTCGGCAGAGTTCATGCCGGCACCTTCGCGCGATCCCCGATCATCCACTCCGCCTGGTGGCCGCCGCTTCTGAGCGCGGGCAGAGAAGCCTTGCGGGGAAAATCTGTCGTCTGTTTTGCAGATAATCCGCCGGCATTTTACCTGACATGCCCGGGCTTCGAGCAGGCGGCGGCACGGGTGGACATGTGGATCGCCCGCTCGCGCGAGGCCATGGATCAATTCCGCGAACTGGGGCTTCCATCCGCCTTCGCCCCCTACACGGTCTCGCAGGACATCTTCTGTCCCATCCCCCGTGCGGAGCGGAAGGGCATCCGCGACAAGCTTGGAATCTCCGAGGGGGATTTTGTCGTGGGAAATTTTCACCGGGATTCCCTGGAGCGCGATGTCTCGCTGCCTAAGGCCCAGAAAGGCCCGGATATTTTTGTTGAGATCGTTGACCGGGCAAGGCAGTCCATCCCGTCGCTCAAGGTTCTGCTTGCCGGCCCGCGCAGACAGTGGATCCGCGGAGAGCTCGCCCGCAGAGGCATTCCGTTCGTCTTCACGGGACGCCTGTTGGATCACGATGACTTTGACGTGAATGTCCTCCCGCGCGAGGAACTGAACCGCCTGTATGCCGCGCTGGACTGCGTGTTGATTTCCTCGCGGTGGGAAGGAGGCCCCTACGCTGTTCTGGAGTCATTGTTCGCGGGCCGTCCTGTGATCAGCACCCGAGTCGGCATGGCGGCCGATCTCCTTGAGGGATATCTTTACTCCACTCCTGAAGAGGGAGCCGGATTGCTCACAAGCATCGCCGCCACGAAGCCGGATTTCTCGCCCTTGAGAGATGCGGCGCTGGCCAGCCATTCGACAGGTGCCTTGGGATCGGGTTTGATCGAGGCTTATGAAGGATTCTGCGGAGATCCAGAGCCGGTCGGACGCGCAATAATGGCATTCCTCTCCCTCGGGCTCTCGCGCTTGCACCGGAATTTCTGTCGTCCCATCGGCTCCCACCCGGGAGTGGCGGAGGTCATGGAAAACGTCCGCCGCAAATTGCCGGGATCGAGCCGCGTCGCCGGTGCCGCAGTTCGCATCGCCGAAGCCTCCGGATCGCCATCATGAACCCGCGAATCGTCGAACCCGTCTCCCCGGCTTCGGCCGCGCTGTATTCGCTGCGCGAGTCTGCTTCCGCGCTCCTGCATCACAATTCCCGCCGCAAAACCCGCGCCCTGGCTGCGCGGATCGAAACCGCCCCGCACGGCGAACCGGTCCTGAATTATGGAAGGCTGGAAATTTCTTCTCCCGCACGGCTTCCGATCGGCGGACAGATCAAGCTGATCCCGCTCAAAGAGAAATTTCCGGAAAACCTCAACCGGTTCAATCTCATCTATCTGGTCAGCAGCGCCCTCCCCGCGCAAGCGGAGGAGATCGTCGCGGACGCCAAAGCAAAAGGTGCCAGGCTGGTTTGGAACCAGAACGGCATCGCTTACCCCGGTTGCTACGGCGGCTACTACCCATGGTTCAACCTCCGCATGGCGGAGTTGCGCTCGCAGGCGGATTACATTTTCAACCAGAGCGAATTTTCCAGGATTAGCGCCGAGCGTTACCTCGGCCCCTCCTCCGCAGCATCGGAAATCTGCCTCAATCCGGTCGATACCGAAATATTTGCTCCGGCAGAAGAACCGCTTCCGCAGGATACCTGGCAGATCCTGGCAGCGGGGACGAGCCATGCGCTCTATCGAACGCAATCCGCCCTTGATACCACGCGCGAGTTGCTCGCCCGCGGAAGACGGGTTCATCTGACAATAGCCGGGGAGTTCCGCTGGAAGGGCGCGGAGTCCGATGTCCGGCGGATCATGGATGGAATCCAGGACCACGTAACCATCCTACCGCCGTTCCGCCAGAGCGAGGCTCCGTCCATCTACAGCGCAGCCCACGTTCTTCTCCACACAAAGTTCAACGACCCCTGCCCGACCGTTCCGATCGAGGCCATGTCATGCGGTGTGCCGGTTGTTGGAACACTCAGCGGCGGAATGCCGGAGCTGGTTTCGAACGCGGCCGGAATACTTGTTCCTATCCGGCAGAGTTGGACGGAAGACCTCGCCGGGGACCCATCTGCGCTTGCCGACGCGATCGAACGGATCATGGAAAAGCATGCCTCCATGGCGCGCGCCGCACGGGAGCACACAGTCCGGACATTCGATGTCAGGCACTGGCTCGCACGTCACGCGGCGGTTTTTCAAAATCTGATCGCTTCGTGACCTCCGATTTCCATGCGGCTTGAAGGGGTGATCCGCTTGGAGTAGGCTCGCTCCATGCCCGAAGATTTTCCAACGGCAGCACGATTCAACAAGCTCGGAATGTTCCGTTTGATTGCGGATAAGATTGAGCGCGATCCCGCATTGCTTCAAGTGGGACTGGATAACATTGCGCGCTGGATCGCCAACGGGGCTGACCAGCAGCACCGGCTCCGGCAGTGGGAGACGATGATCTTCGCTGCGAGGGATTCGACGTCGGGAATGCAGGCATTGCTGGCCGCGCTGCGCGAGGACAGTGAAACGGCGGACCACCTGCGCGGCTTTGCTCCGTTCGCGGGAATTCTTTCCAAGCCGGAGATCGTCGAGTTATTGCGGCCATGCGCCTACGCTCACTAAGACACCTGGTTTCTGAACTCACTTCGAGGGAGAGCAGTCGGCGGATCGTTGTTCTTGGATCTGCCTCGCTTCTGGACGGGTTTGACAGTGTATTCGCCCTTGACCCCTGTGATCTTGCGGCGGTGAAAGTTGTTGTTGGCAGGGAAAAAGATCTGACGCTTGTGAGAGGGCTTTTGAGATTAAACAAAATCACGGAGGAGAAACTCCGCGAACGCCTGCACACGATGCCACTCGGGGAAAAGGAAATGTTCCGGGCGGGACGCAACTTTGCCGAAGTCACCAAACCTTGAGCAGCCCGATTTTTTCAGTCCTCCTGCCCGCCTACAACGCGCGGATGCATATCGGGCGCGCACTGTCCGACCTCGCTGCACAAACGTTCCCTGATTTTGAGGTTATTGTCGTGGACGATGGGTCAACTGACGGGACGGCGGAAATCGTCAATGGCCATGCGGACCGCCGTATTCGTCTGGTTTCTCTGCCAGAGAACCGGGGTCTTGTGGGCGCGCTGAACGCCGGGCTCGCAGCGGCCAAGGGCAAATGGATCGCCCGGCAGGATGCCGACGACCGGTGCAGGCCCAACCGCCTGGAGCGTCAGCATCAACTCATCTCGCGAAATCCGAATGCGGTCCTGTTTTACTCCTGGGCGACGCTGATCGACGAACGCGGATGGTGGAGGGGGACCTTGCGCCCGCCGGTCGATGACGCCGGGCTCCGTTGGGATCTCTGTTTCCGGAACCCCGTCCCGCACACATCGGCGGTTTTCCCAACAGATCTCGTGAGGAACGAAATGGGGGGATATTCTGGAGACAATGTGACCGCTGACTTCGACCTCTGGTCCCGCCTGATGAGGAAAGGGAGCGCGGCTGGTGACAAGGACTGCCTGGTCTCCTACTGCAACCATGGATCTTCCATCATGGGTCGGGAAAATTCCTCAGCCGAGAAGCGCAGCAACAGCGGGCTCCGCGAGATCCTCATCCGGAATCTTTGCGACTGGTCCGGCGCATCAGGGTCGGACGCAGAGCGGATCGCATCGGCGTGGCTTGCACCAGCCGAAGCCAGCTGGGCGGGGTATTTTTCCCTGCGTGAAAAGCTGGCCAAAGGCTCCTCCAACCCACACCCCGGATTGATTGCGGAGGAGGATTATACGCTGATGCACCGGGCGCTCGGGGCGTCGGTGAAATGTGCGGCGACGATGCTGTCCGCGATGCGCAGCGTGTGCCCGGCACGCTACGCCGCGCTCCCGCAACCGCGCACGATCATCACCCGCCTGATGAGAGGGTTTTGAATGAAAATTCTTTTTCTCTCCAGCCACGCCCATCTCGTTCTTGAGCGAAACACGTCGCGGGTCTCCGGAGGTGCGGAACTCCAGATCGCACTGCTCGCAAGGGAGCTTGCCTCACGCGGCATCGAAACGACCATTGCGGCCGGAGATACAGGCCAGCCTGACGGCGTGCTGCATGACGGTGTCCGCATCCGAAATGCCGGAAAATTCCAAACAGGAGGGCTGCTCGACACCCTGCGTGCGCTTCCCCGCGTGGCCTCAGTGATCAATGAAGAGCGTCCGGACTGGGTGCTGCTGCTGGGCTGGACGACCTGGCTGTTCATCCTCCACATGATGAAGCCTGCATTCGGATTCCGACTCGGCTTCATCTGTGGACTGGACACCGAGGTGAATGGCGGGTTCCGCCGTGAGAACCCGGTGCGCGGACTGCTTTTTGAGCATGCGATGCGGCGGTGTGATGCCCGGTTTGCGATGACAGAAGATCAGCGGATGCTGTTTCGCAAAAATGGCATGACCTGCGGGTTTTATAGAAATCTCATTCTTCCCCGCGCCTTCGAAAGAACGGCGGAAAAGCCCATCGACCTCCTCTGGGTCTCACGCTGCCAGCCGATCAAGCGACCCCATCTGTTTTTGGATCTTGCTCAGAGGCTGCCTGATGCGAAGTGCCGGATGGTCTGCCCGCGCGAGGATGCTGGCCTGTGGGAGTCGGTCCGCTCGCGCGCTGAAGCCATCCCGAATCTCGAATTCATCGAGCGCGTCCCCTACCACGAAATCCAGCCCGTCTACGATTCAGCGAAGATTTTTGTGAACACCTCCGAGTGGGAAGGCTGGCCGAACAGTTTCATCCAGTCCGGGCTCGGTGAGACTGCGCTCCTGTCGCTGGATGTGAATCCCGACGAACTTTTCAAGCGCTATGCGCTCGGTCGGTTTTGCAGCGGGGATCCCGCACGAATGGCTGATGCCGCATGCTCGATGCTTGGATCCGCGGACGAACTTGCCTGCATGCAGAAGGAATGCGCACGGTTTGTCGCCGAGATGCACGACAACCAGAAGGAAACAGACAAATTTCTCGCCGGGCTCGAGGAACTCAGTCGGCCACCTCGACCGCCTCGGGGCTGAATGGTCCTGTGATCTTGTCCTTTCGCACAAAGACCTCGCTCCGGAAGTAGCGGCCGAAATACACGTAGTTTTCGCAAAGCCATTGGTAGGGCCCGGGTGCCCAGTTTCGAAAGCGAGATTGCTCGCTCTTGTTGATCCGCCGCTGATCGATCACAACCACGGCAGGGGACGAACCTGTGACCAGGCCGGGAAACCCCGCCTCAAAATCCTTTCCGGCTGTTGAGTTGTCCACATACAGGTTGTGCAGAGGCGACGGCCGGTCGGTCATGAAATTGATCGTCGGAGAATAGGGAAGGCACAGCACATATTCGCCCGGCAAGGAATGCCGCAGGACGGCATCCCTCAGCCCGGCCAGCCAGACCGCCTCACGGTCTCGCACGTTCACGTTCACTCCATTGAGTGCCCGGAATTCGTGCGAGGCCATTTTTTTTGCTGCTATGGACCCGGAGGAATCCTTCGGAAACGCATGGGAAAAATAGATCGAACCCGCAGCCGCGCAGACGATGGCAAACAGTCCTGCGGAAACGCGACGGACCGGCCCAGATGCGCGAAGCGCGCATCGGCCCGCCGCCCAGATGAGCAGCGATAGGGTAGCGAGATAAGGCACCATCATCTCGGACAGGTGAGGTGTGTCGGGACGGAAAAACAGGAACTGCGGCAGGAGCGTGAGTGCGCACCCGAGGACGGTCAGCGGATAAAGGAAGCGCTCCTTTTCCGCAGGGTCGCGGCGGATGAGTGCAAGAAGCAGGCTGATCCCACCGGCGACAATCGCAACGGCGGATATCAGGAGGGGAAAATACGTGCTGATCGCAAAAGATTTATGGGTCCATTTCCGCCCGAAAAGAATATCCGAGACGGGCGCACGCATGAGCGCGCCGCGGTCCTCCCAGGAATCCGCATTCGGTTTTTCGGTGGCCTTTGCCGGCACCGGAACCGCTGCGGAAGGTGACTGAGGAGGAGGCTCTGCAGCGGGAGTCGGTGCTGGCACGGGAGTGGGAATGCCAGGCCCGTCATTTTCCGAGAGGTCGGCAATCTGCTGGCGGAATTCGGCGGAGATCATGCCGATCCATCCTGTGTATTGCTCCAGAAACGCGTGATCGTAGCCACGGGCTTTGGCATCGTTCCAGACGGGAAGGTGGATGGCGCACGCTAACAGCAACCCGCCGCCGGCACCGATAAAAGCGATTCCGCCCCGCTTCAGAAAACCCCCGCGGACGCCGAAAGGGAAAAGCACAGCCAGTCCGAGAAATATCAGGGTGCAGAAGATTCCAAGATCGATCCGGAAGAGAAACGTGACCCCGAGCCCGAGTCCAGCAGCGAGCATCCAAGCAAGAGACTTCCACTGCGATTCCCTCCTCATCACAAATGCCCGGGTCAGAAGGAACGCATTCAGGATTCCCAGGAACGGCATGTAATTCCGGAACAACATTCCCGGCACAAGGATGACCATCACCGCCGGAATCGCGGAATACCAGGCATTCCGGGTGTATCCATGGACGACGAAGTAGGTGAGCAACCCGGAGGCGGTGCAATAGACAAAGAAATACCAGCGGAGCACAAGGTAGTTCGGGCTGGTGATTTCGAAGAGTCCCGCCACGGGGAAAAACCACAGGACATTGTAGCCGAGAAACGTGTCCACGATCGGCCGCTGGCCGGACATCAGGCGCATGGCAACGACCCCGGCCGTCCCTCCCTCCCCGCCAAGATTCAGCCCGGCGGAAACGTAGAGGGAATAGTATATGAGAGAAAACCCGGCAAGCAGCCAGGGCACAAGCACTCCCGGCCGGAGAGGCCGAACGGGCCGGCATTTGGCTGGCGGCGGATTCCGGTGCTGCATTCCGTGGAGGTGGGATCAGGCCCTGGCGGCGGAAGCCCTGGCAACGAAGGCGGCCATCCTCTCCATCGCGACCTTGATCTGATCGAGGCCGGTCGCGAAACTGCACCGGACATGCCCTTCGCCGCTCGGTCCAAAGGCGGTGCCGGGGACAACCGCGACTTTTTCCTCGTTCAGAAGTCGCATCGAAAATTCCCGGCTTGTGAGCCCGGTGGAGGAAATCTTTGGAAAAACGTAGAATGACCCCTTCGGCTTCGGGCAGTCGAGGCCCATTTCGTTGAGGGCGCGGGTGATAAAATTCCGGCGCATCTGGTATTCGTTGCGCATCTTCGCGACGCTTTCGTCGCCCCGCTCGAGCGCCTCGATTGTGGCGTCCTGCCCCATGATTGGAGCGCAGAGAATCGCATACTGGTGGATCTTCATCATGGCCTCGATGAGCTCGATGGGAGCGCAGGCAAAGCCGATCCGCCAGCCGGTCATGGCAAACGCCTTTGAGACGCCGTGAAGAAACACCGTGCGTTCCTTCATCCCCGGGAGCGAGGCGATGCTGGTGTGCCGGCCATCATCGAAGGTCAGCTCGCTGTAAATTTCATCCGTCATCACCACGAGGTCGTGCCGGATGCAGATCGCGGCGATCTCCCCGAGATCCGCCGGGCTCATCGTGGCACCGGTCGGGTTCGTCGGGAAATTCATCATGAGTACGCGGGTGCGCGGGCTGATGGCCTTTTCGAGCGACGATGCCGTGAGCCGGAAGCCGTCCTCCGCCCTGGTCTCGATGGCGCGGGCGACGCCGCGAGCCAGCGTGATGCTTGGAGCATACGACACGTAGCACGGCTCGTGGTAGAGGACCTCGTCGCCGGGGTTCAGAAGGGCGCGCAGGGCGAGATCAATCGACTCCGAGACGCCGACCGAAACAAGGATTTCCGAGAGCGGTTCATACCGCACGTCGAATTTTTTGCGCACGTAATCCGAGATCGAGCGCCGCAGCCGGGGAAGCCCGAGATTCGAGGTGTATCCGGTGCGCCCGCGCTCCAGGGCATAGATTGCAGCTTCGCGGATGTGCCACGGGGTCGCAAAATCCGGCTCGCCGATCCCCAGCGAAATGACATCGTCCATCGTCTGGACGATTTCGAAGAAGTCGCGGATTCCGGAGCGCGGGATGTCGCGGACGTGGTCGGCGATCGCTATGCTCACGGCGAGACGGAGAGCCGCTCGGTGACGGACTCGAAGAGGTGGAACGCGCCGTTTTCCTTGTAGGTCTTGAGCCGGAAATGCGTGGCGGTGGCCTGAACCGCCTCGATCGTGCTCAGCTTCTCGGCGACGAAAGCCGCGGCATTGCGGAGGTTCGCGGCCTCGATGACGATCAGGAGATCGTATCCGCCGCTCACCAGGTAGCAGCTCTGGACCTCCTCAAATTTGGCGATACGCGAGGCGATCCGGTCGAACCCTCCGTCGCGCTCGGGAGTGATCTTCACCTCGATGATCGCCGTCACCTTGTCGGCGTCGTATTTCTCCCGGTTGATGATCGCCTGGTAGCCGAGCACGATGCCGTCGGCCTCAAGCTTCGCGATGGCAGCCTCGACCTCCCCGGGTTCCATGTCGAGCAGGCGGGCCATGTCGGCACGGGGCATGAGGGCGTTCTGTTGCAGGAGATCGATGATGGCGTCCATGACAACGCCCAGAATGAAATCCCCGCCGCCGCTTGGCAAGCGCGGGAAATGCGAAAAGCCGCGTTCGGGTGTGCGCCGGGGAAGCCGGCAGCCATGTGGGTGAAAGTCCCACCGGTCGAATTAGACGGTTCACGACCGAAAGAGATGTCCAGAAAGAGGCCGCGAGGCTGAATCCGCAAGCGGGGCATCTAC
>Ga0247843_1001546_pt1 | contig 46025 bp, 36 predicted proteins | sample LaCruzMarch2017__FD_192420 | JGI IMG/M metagenome (GOLD analysis project Ga0247843, IMG submission 192420) | Freshwater microbial communities from meromictic Lake La Cruz, Castile-La Mancha, Spain - LaCruzMarch2017_8m | ecosystem: Environmental > Aquatic > Freshwater > Lake | place: Spain...
GTTTCATATCTGTGTAACATCTGCGAGAAATAAAAATATCCAGTAGTATGGTCAATAAACCCAATTTTCAAACCGCCACAGGCGCTTTAATCCCCGGCCAGGGATCGTAGCCCAGCAGTTCAAAATCCTCGTATTTAAAACTGAAAATGTCGCGCACCGCCGGGTTAATTTTTAGGGTCGGCAGCGGGCGGAAGCTGCGGGAAAGTTGTAGGTCCACCTGTTCTAAGTGATTGACATACAGATGCGTATCGCCGCCCGTCCAGACAAAATCGCCGGGTTCGAGATCACATACCTGTGCGATCATCATCGTCAACAAAGCGTAGGAAGCGATGTTAAAGGGAACTCCCAGGAATACGTCGGCGCTGCGCTGGTAAAGTTGGCAGGAAAGTTTGTTGTCAGCAACGTAAAATTGAAACAGGCAATGACAGGGCGCCAACGCCATTTGAGGCAGATCCGCCGGGTTCCAGGCAGAAACAATGATTCGGCGGCTGTCGGGATTGGTTTTGAGGGTTTTGATGACTTCACTGATCTGGTCAATCGTTCGGCCATCGGGTGCGGCCCAGGATCGCCATTGTTTGCCGTACACGGGGCCGAGATTGCCGCTGGAGTCGGCCCATTCGTCCCAGATGCTCACGCCGTTTTCTTTTAAGTAAGCGGTGTTCGTGTCTCCTTGTAAAAACCACAAAAGCTCATGGATGATGCTTTTGGTGTGAACTTTTTTGGTAGTCAACAATGGAAAACCTTCGGCCAGATTGAAACGCATCTGGTAACCGAACACGGAGATGGTGCCAGTACCTGTGCGGTCGGATTTTTGGGTACCGTGTTGAAGAATATGTCGGAGTAAATCGTGGTAGGCTTGCATATTTTTAAACGTTCCCCCAAAACACTTTCGAAAGTTTTGGGGACTCTTTTTGCATCATTATCTAAAATTGAACGTTCGCAAAGGTAAAACAAAGTCCGTTCGCCAAAACCTTCGCATTTTTGCATTTCCAAACTGAATAATTACTCTTTGAATCTATCCCATCCGCCTTTGTTAAAACTTCGGCAGATAAAGCGGGCCGCACATAAACTATGCAATTCCTTTTCCCAGCATTCCTATCCGCCATCGCGGTCATATCTATCCCGATCATCATCCACCTCTTCTATTTCCGGAGGTTCAAGCGGGTGTACTTTACGAACGTTCGTTTTCTCAAAGAAGTAAAAGAGGAGACCAGCAACCGCCAAAAACTGCGCAACCTGTTGGTGTTGTTGATGCGTTGTTTGGCCATTGCTGCTATGGTGTTGGCTTTTGCCCAGCCATTTATCCCGCTTTCTTCGGGGGTGAAAAAAGGGGAACGCGCCGTCTCTGTTTTTGTAGACAACTCGTTCAGCATGAACGCGCTATCCAAAGATGCACCCCTGCTCGAACTCGCTAAGCAGCGCGCACGAGACATTGTTTCAGCCTATGGCGTAGAGGACCGTTTTCAGGTCTTGACCAACGATTTTGAAGGCCGGGATCAGCGCCTCGTCAGCAAAGAGGATGCTCTTTCGCGTATCGAAGAAATCCGCACCAGCCCTGCATCCCGCGATCTTTCAAAAGCACTCACTCGTCAGCAGCAATGCCTCAATACGGGCAAACAAGAGAACAAAACCGCGTTTGTCGTCAGTGATTTCCAGAACAATATCGCGGATGTGGCCAATTTCAAAGACACGCTTATAGAGGTGAATCTTATTCCCATGCGTGCGGTGCAAGAACAGAATGTATCGGTAGACAGTGCTTGGTTTGAAAACCCGGTGCAAATCCTAAACCAGCCTGCCAACCTGCTCGTAAAACTTAGCAACCGCAGCGACGAAGCAGCTACCGACATCCGCCTCAGCCTACGACACGACGGACAAACCAAGCCGGTCGGTGCGATTAACATTCCGGCCCGCAGCACCCGACTCGACACGGTAAGTTTTACCATCCTCCACTCCGGCTGGCACGAAGCACGGCTTTCGGTGACGGATTACCCGGTACAATTTGACGATGATTATTTTCTTGCTTTTCACGTCGCAGAACGCATCAATGTGTTGGCAGTCAATGGCTCCACACAAAACAAATTTTTAGACAATGCTTTCCTGGGTGCAAAGTATTTCCATTTAGACAATGCCGACCCACGCTCGCTGGATTATTCCAAATTTGCTGATTACCAATTGATTGTGTTGAATGAGTTAAGTTCGATTTCCTCGGGTTTGGCCAACGAGCTAAAAACTTTTTGCCAAAACGGTGGCAACGTCCTGACTTTCCCCAGCCAGAGCGCTGACCTGAATTCGTACAATGCGTTCCTGCAAAATTTTGCTGCGGGGAATCTGGGTGCATTCGACCCCACACCGCGTCAAACCAGCCAGGTTAATACCGAGGAGTTTGTATTCCGCGATGTTTTTTTGAACAAAAGCGCCAACCTACGCTTGCCCAATACGCAGGGTAATTTCAAAATTGCTCCTGCTCGCGGCGAGCAAATCCTTACTTACCGGGACGGTTCTTCTTTGCTTTCCAAATTCTCACAAGGTGAAGGTGCCCTCTATTTCAGCGCAGCCCCCCTTAATGAGCAAGTCAGCGATTTGGTACGCAACGGAGAAATTTTTGTACCGATGCTCTTCAAAATGGCCATTGCCGGCACCAAAAGCCGCCAAATCGCCTACACCATTGGAAAAGACGAGGTGTTGGAGGCCAAACATAAAATCTCCGCCCGCGGTGAAACAAATTACAAACTTCGATTGGTGACAGAGGGCCAGCAAACAACGACTAACGGTCAACAACCCACGGCCAAGGGTCAACAGTCAACAGCCAATAGTCAAGAGTTCATCCCCGAACAGCGCATTTTTGGTTCAAAAGTGCTGCTCACGCCCGGAACCCAAGTGCGAGACGCGGGCTGGTATCAACTGCATTTGCAGAGCGACAGCACCTTGGCAGAGTTTGCGTTCAACTACGACCGCAAGGAAAGTGATCTGTCGTTCAAAACGGACGAAGCACTCAGCGAAAACCTTCCGAAAAACATGAAGGTACTTTCTGCCAACGCTGAAGCCAATTTCAGCCAGGTGGTGAACGAGCAAGAACGCGGCATCGTGCTGTGGCGCTGGTGTGTGGTCTTCGCGCTGTTGTTTTTGGCCTTGGAAGTGTTGTTTTTGCGTCTTTGGAAGGTTTAAGAACGGGTAAATAATAACTAGTTATTTTCAGGTAGTTAAACCGTTTTTCACACCCTTTTTATGAATTAGGAATTCAGCCCTGTCAGTAGGCGGGTCGAATCCGTGTGCATGCTAAGTTAATAAAAGCACAGGATGCGTACAGAATCACCGCTGAAGGATGCTGGCGGAGCCAATGTGTGAATCTTGCAAGATTTTCTGGCAATTATGTAACAGATAACTCGCATTACACCGCCCACCTTTGCATTGAAAAAATCAACGTTTTTTAATCTCAAATACCGATTAATTAAGCACCCATTCTTTTCAACAATTTAGCAAAACATTCTATGAACACTAAATCATTTCTCTTGGCAGGTGTACTTGCCATAACGTTTTTGATTCCTCAAGCTCAAGCTCAAGTAGCCATCAAAGCAGGAGTAAACTACGCCAGCATCTCCGAATCGGCCTCGCTGGAGGAATACGAATCGCTGGAAAACAAATCAGTCGCCGGGTTTCAGGCGGGCCTATCATTTGACCTTGGCTTGTCGAGCATGTTTACCATCCAGCCGGAACTCCTTTTTATCCAAAAAGGCGGAAAATCAACGTATGTATTCAATGCAGACAACAAAGTTGTATCGCGGCTTTACTACAATTACGTAGAAGTACCCGTGCTTGCAAAACTGAAGTTTTACCAGGAAGACGGCGGCGGCTTATACGTGCTTGGCGGGCCTTTTATAGGGTTGGCGATCAGTGGAAAGTCTAAAACAACTACCACATTGCTGGGTAATACCACCACTAGTGAAGATGATTTTAATTTTGACAACGACACCGAGGCAGAACGCCAACGCCGCACAGACTGGGGCGTTTCCTTCGGCGCTGGGGTGAAATTTGGTCATATGTTCTTGGATGCCCGTTACAATCTCGGAATCAACAACTTGCTCGACAGCGACGCCAACAACCAGAATGACAACAAACCATATCGCCGCACGCGTGGTATCGGTGTAACACTGGGCTATGAATTTTAGATAAGGCTACACAGTGCCACCATTTCTCAAACTTATTTCACCAACAAATTCAGACATTATGAAAAAACAATTTTTCTTCGCTGGCCTACTGGCATTTTGCTCGGCCAATTTAGCCCTTGTTTCTTGCTCCGACACGCCTTCTGAACGTAGCCAAGATGCCAAGGAGAACCTACAGGATGCCAAAGCAAATCTCAAAGATGCCAGTCAAGATGCTACTGCTGCAATGAAAGCTGAGCGGGACGATCTGTCTGCCAGAATGAGTCAAGCTGGTCGCGATCTGGATGCTGAGATTGAGGCACTGGATCTTAAAATCGAAAAGGCTTCTGCCAAAGAAAAGACAAAGTGGCAAGAACGCCGCAGAAATTTGGCTGCCCAACGCGAAGAATTGAAATCCGACATGAACCGCGTTGGAGATGACATGAAAGATGGCTGGAGCGACTTCAAAACCGCGACTGCCAAAAAATTGGACAAAATCTCAGCAGATTTGAAAGAAAACTAGGATAAGATAGGCGTTTTCGTGGGCCGTCTCAGCAATGAGGCGGCCTATTTTGTTTTATGCTACCGCACAGAAGATTGTTGTCCAACCAACCCTCGTGCATCTATCTTTGGGCTTTCGTAAAATACGCCCAGACAACACGAAATTCCAGCAAAGCAATGTCAAAAAGCAAGCGTCGAACCCATCCCCCTACCGAACAGCCAACAACTGTTGCTCCAAAATTTACAGCCCAACGCGATATCTCTACCACTCCCTTTGCCTGGATAGGCATCGCCTTGTTAGTCATTGCTTTGATTGCACGATTGCGGCTGCTGAATATTCCCTTCGAACGCGATGAAGGTGTTTTTGCCTACATCGGCCGGGCATTGATGGGTGGCGAACAATTGTACACGGACTCGTATGACAACAAGTTGCCCGGACTTTACCTGATCTACGGGTTGTTTGCAACCGTGTTTGGGGTTCAGCCAACGGGCATACATCTGGGGGCTTTGCTATGGCAGTTGGCAACCTTGTCCGTATTGTTTTTATGGCTGCGCGACGTAATCGGACGCGACCGGGCGTTGGCCGCCACGGGACTTTTTGCCTTGTATGCGGCCAGCGGACAGGTGTTGGGTTTTGCTGCCCACGCTACGCAGCTTTGTGCGCTGCCTGCCTTCGCCGGTTTATGGGCCTTGTGGCGCGGAACGGAGCAAGGTCGCGGCCCTCAAGCAGTTTGGATACTCTTGGCAGGCCTCGGCGCCGGCTTGGCCATTTGGATCAAGCAGCAAGCGCTTTTTTATGCGGTGTTTGGCGCTTTATATTTGGCCTGGTGGTTTTTTGGGCGCGGACGCTCTGCCTCCATCACACGGGCACTAGGCCTTGGAGCTTTGTATGCTGTGGGGGTGATCTTGCCAATAGGCTTGAGCGCCGCCTGGTTCGCTGCTCAAGGCCGTTTTGATGATTTTTGGTTCTGGACGGTGGAGATTTCAACCGGAGAAACGTTCAAAACCCAAGCGCCCGGCGGCTTGTTCTTCTTCAATTTTTATTTTCCAAAAGTAATTGCGCATTGGTGGTGGGTATGGTTAATGGGCGTTTACGGATTGCTTGTTTTGTTGCGCCAAAAGCAAGCGCCCGAGCAACGCGCCCTTGCCTGGTTGCTGCCACTTTCCCTTTGGGGCGTGTCCTTGGGCGGCGCGTTTTATCCACACTACTTCGTGTTGGCCCTGCCCTGGCTTGCTGTCTGCGCCGTCATGGGACTTGATACCTTGCTGCGAAAATATGGCTCCAAGGGCTGGGTTGCCACTGCTTTGGTGGTTTTATGGCCCGTTTTGGCACACAACGGGTATTGGTTTTGGAAAGACCAGCGCAGTGTTTTGTGGGGGGCCTATAAGAACAATTCTTTTCAAGAGATGGCTGAAATTGGCCGGGAATTGAAAAAAAGAAGCGCTCCCTCCGATTCGATCGCCATCATTGGCTCGGAGCCGGAACTGTTGTTGGCCGCCGACCGATCTTCCGCTTTGAGCCACCTGTTTTTTCAAGGTGTGGTGCAAAAGCACGCCCGCAGAGCCCAATTCCAACAGCAGACGCGCGAAGAACTTTGGGGGCGCAAGCCACGATTCGTGGTATTGCCCGGAGGACAATTTGAACACCTCAAGGACGACCCATTGGTAAAAGAAATCCTGGTCATGTTGCAAAAGGATTACCACACCATTTGTGTGGTGGATGTGGCCGAAAAGCAATCGAAAATCACCTGGGATCCGCCGCCGGAACAAGCTGTGCCAAAGACTTTGTTTTGGGTGATGGTGATGGAGCGGAATTAGGGGTGTTTTGTTTAAAGACATGCGCCGCCGCGACCCCGAACTGGCCAAAGGGTGGGGGCAAATTGTCACCCCCCTTTTATTAGAAACTGCTGGCGAGTTAGGCGAAGAGCAAACCAAACAGGAAGCCATCCTAAATATTGCCAATTTTTGCAGACATTTGCCTTGCAAAACGGCAGCACATCCGAATGATAGACATATTCATAGCCTATTCGCACAACGACCTCCATCACAAGGACGAACTCAAAAAATTCCTCCGCCCGCTCCTCCGCGAAGGCCGCATCTCTTTATGGGACGACTTCGACATCGAAGCCGGGCAAGACTGGGACGCGAAAATCAAGGAGCGGCTTTATGGGGCCGACCTCGTGCTGCTTTTGGTAAGCTCCGACTCCCTGGCCTCCGATTATTTCTACGGCAAAGAAGTGACCGTATCGCTCGAACGGCACGCACGGGGCGAATCCATCGTCGTGCCCGTTATTCTGCGCCACTGCGACTGGGCTGAAACGCCGCTTGGCAGCCTAGAAGCCCTGCCCGAAAAAGGTCGACCAGTAGTAGAATGGCCCACCCGCGACCAGGCTTTTCAAGATGTGGTGAGCCGCCTGCGACGCGTGGTGGAAGGACTGGAACAAAGACGCCAAAAGGAATCTGCACAAGCGGAATCTTTGCACAAGTTCAATGCCGCTTGTTTAGCCGCCGACCACTTGTTTCAGAAAAAAAACTGGGTCGAAGCCAAAAACGCGTACAGCTCCGCACTGGCAGTGTACTTGCCCGGGTTTGCGCCCGCAGCGGCCGCACTACAAGCCAAAATAGCGGATTGCGACACAAACATCCGCTCCGAACAAGCCGCAGCCCATCAAGCCAAATCAGCAGCCGACAAACAAGCAAAAGAAGCCGAAGCCCAGCAGCAACGCCTTGAAAAAGAACGCCTTGCACAAGAACAGCGTGAGCGCGCCGATGCCGCCAAACGACAAGCCGCCGAAGCCGCAGCGGCTCGGCGCTATCAACACAGCGATACTCCCGCAGCCAACTCCAGCCCGCGCTATGGACTTTTAGTCGGTATTGGGGTGGTTGCCCTCGTACTGCTGCTGTTTTGGTGGAAACCCTGGGCCAAAACAGCCAGCCCAGCGCAAGAGACAACCACTAAGACCACAGAAAAACCCACCAACGACCCCGTCAAAGACGCTTTCGAACAAGCAGAAGCGGCTGGTACGCTCACGGCCTTAGAGGCATTCCGGCAACAAAACCCGGCCAGCGCCTTTGACGGACGGGTACAACAGCTTATAGGCGCTTTGCAACAAAAACGCAAAAAAGCCCTCGATGCTGCCGACATTTACCTGGAAGAAAAAGACTGGGAAAACGCCCGCACCAAGCTGCGTGCAGCCCTCGCCATCAGCCCACAGGACGCCGATATTTTGAAAAAACTGAAAAGGATAGAAGGCAAATAAAACCGCTAAAATCACAACTTCTCCATGTTATTCCGAGCCTTCCTCCTGACACTCGCCCTCCTCCCCGCCTTGGCCGCGGCCCAGGACTGCGATTGTTGCAACGTCCAGGCCAGTGGACAAAAAAAATACAATGCAGGCGACTGGAAAGGCGCGCGCAGCACCTGGCAGAATGCCCAAAAGATGCCTGATGCCGACCAATGCCCTGAACTGCCCGGCCTCATCCGAAAAGCGCAGGACAAAATAGATGCCGCCGCCAGTGCCACTCGCCAGCGCGAGAAAGAAGAAGCCGCTGCTCGCCTCGAACAAGAAAAGCGAGATGCGGCCAGCCGCGCTGCCGACGATGGCTTTTGGGAAGCCCTCAAAGACGGCGACATAGCCGACTGCGACAAATACCTCCGAAAATACCCTTATGGCCGCCATGTCAAGGAAGCACAGCGCCGTAAGGACGATCTCGCACCCAGACCGACCACAACTCCCGCCACCACTCCCAATAGCAGCGCCGTGCCCAGTGGAATGGCGCGCATACCCGGCGGCACCTTCACGATGGGCGACCTTTTTGGAGAGGGCAGTAGCGACGAAACCCAGCATTCCGTCACGGTCTCTGAATTTTACCTCGGAAAAACCGAAGTCACTTTCGACGATTTCGATGCCTTCTGCACCGCTACCGGGCGTGAAAAACCAAGCGACTCGGGATGGGGGCGCGGCAAACGGCCCGTCATCAACGTGGACTGGTACGACGCCGTGGAATACTGCAACTGGCTCAGCCCAAAGGCTAACCTCACCCCGGCATATACCATAGACAAAAGCCGCCGGGACCCGAACAATACCAGCACCAGCGACGACAAGAAATGGATCGTAACCCGCAAACTCAACGCCAACGGCTACCGCTTGCCCACGGAGGACGAGTGGGAGTTTGCGGCCAGGGAGGGCGGGAAAAAAGTCCGGTTTGGCAATGGAAAAGACATCGCTAACCCTGCGCAAATAAACTTTGTTGGGTCTGAAAAATACAAAAAAGACTACTCCGTATCGGGCGAGTACCGCCAAAAGACCATAGAGGTCGGCAGCCTCAACAGCCCCAACGCCCTCGGCCTGCATGACATGAGCGGCAACGTTTGGGAGTGGTGTTCCGACTGGTACGGCACTTATCCTTCCGGCAGTCAGAGCAACCCGGACGGCGTAACCTCTGGCGCCGACCGTGTTCTCCGCGGCGGGTCGTGGGGCAGCTACCCGCAGGGCGTTCGGGCGGCGTATCGCGGCAACGGCTCGCCCGACGATCGCGGCAACGGCATAGGGTTCCGGGTCGCCAGGGCAGTTAGTTTCTAGTATTTTTACCTTTTTACCTTCTTCAAAGCGGTGTGTAGTGTCATCTACACGCCGCTTTTGTTTTATTGGCACAAGAATCGTACTGTGTTTCAGATATATGTCCTGCGTGTTAAAACGCAGGGTATATGTGTCACCAGTTTTCCCATATATACAACCTGCCACTGCATATATGCCGATTCGACTGTTCACGGTACCCTTTAGCGAGGAGACGCAAACCTTCCACGACGACGTGGTGCAGCAGTTTTGTGTGAACAAGCGGATACACAAGATCGAGACTCGATTTTTCGTGAAACATGGCCAGCCTTATTGGACCATCGCGGTGCTCTATGGAGTTATTCTGGACGATGAAAAAAAGGGGGCAGGTTTACAGGTGCGCGACTCGGATTATGGCCTAGACGAGCAGCAAAAAGCCCTCATGCTTCGCCTCAAGGAATGGCGCAAGCAAGAGGCCGAAGTGCGCGGCTTCCCAGTGTATTTGATCGCCACCAACAGCCAGTTGGCCATCATGATAAAAAATAAATGCATGACACTCGAAGCCCTAAAACTGGTAAAGGGTTTTGGCAAATCGCGCATCGAAAAATATGGCAAAGCCGCTACGGCAATCATCCAAACATTTTATCAAGGGTCATGAAAACCTACCCGCTTTTTGAACACTGGTATCGGGTGACGGACTGGATCTTGGACAAGTGCGACAAGATGCCCAAGCATACGCGCTTCACCATCAGTGGGCGCATTGCCAACCTGACTGCCGAAACGCTCGACCTCATCATCCAAGCGGCCTATACCAAGGAGCGGCGGCCACTCTTGCAAGCCATAAATCTAAATTTAGAGCGGCTTCGGGTATTTTTCCGGCTTTGCTTCGACCGACATTACATCAGCCAAACGCAGTACGAATTCGTCCAGAACGACCTCCAGACAGCAGGGCGGATGTGTGGCGGCTGGCTGCAAGCACAAACGAAACAGCCATGAAACGCATCGGCAATTTATTCCCGCAGTTTGTGTCTTTTTCCAACTTGTATTTGGCTTGGAAAAAAGCCCGGCGCGGCGCGCACGGTAAGGCGCAGGCCACTGCGTTCGAGTTTCACCTTGAAACGCGCTTATTCGACTTACAAGATCGCCTTTCAAGCGGCCAATGGGCACCGCACCCCTACCGTTACTTTGAGATACACGACCCCAAACGACGTACCATTTCAGTGGCCGATTTCGAAGACCGAGTGGTACATCATGCTTTGGTGAATGTGCTGGAGCCAGTGTTCGAGCGGTGCTTCATCTCCGATTCCTACGCCACGCGCAAGGGCAAAGGAGTACACGCGGCCGTGCTTCGCGCCCAGACGATGCTCCGCTCGGCGGACTGGTTTTTCAAGAGCGACGTGGAAAAATGCTTTGACACCATCGGTCAGGACACCTTGCTCGGCCTGCTCGAGCACAAGATAAAAGATGCTCCGCTGCTGCTTTTGACAGAAAAAATTGTTCGGAACGGGGGTGTCAGCGGGCGAGGGCTTCCCATTGGCAACCTGACAAGCCAGTTTTTGGCAAATGTATACCTCAACCCCTTCGACCATTTCGCAAAGGAGCAGCTTGGTGCGAAAGGTTATGTCCGATACATGGACGACTTTGTGTTGTTTGAAAGCGACAAAACCCTTTTGAAAAAATGGCGCGACCAATCGAGGGGATTTTTGAAAGAGACCCTCGGCTTGGATTTAAAACCATCAGCTACCTATTTCAATTCTGCCCAGAACGGACTGAGTTTTTTGGGCAGGCGGATATTCCCAAGCATTATCCGGCTTCACCCGGAAAATTGCCGCCGGATGTTGCGGCGTTTGAAGCGGTGCGAACACGCTTTTGAAAAGGGCAAAGTCACAGAGCAATCTATGCAGGCAACAGCGAATAGCTATCAGGCACTGTTAGCATTTCACCCGACTTGGCAGCTTCGTACCAGAATATGGCACGGCACCTGACTTCGTAAGATATGGGCAAGCGGCACAAGGCGCCAACCGTGTTCTCCGCGGCGGGTCGTGGAACAACAACCCGCAGAACGTTCGGGCGGCGAATCGCAACAACAACACGCCCGACAATCGCAACAACAACATAGGGTTCCGGGTCGCCATTACAGCAAACCGCCCGCAGCAGAGTGTTTAGGGATGCTCGGCGTGTGCATTGACTGTCCAGCCGTTTGTCCGGCATCCTGACTGCTCAGCAAGTCGGGGTCGAATATTTCAATGGTCATGCACGGCTGGTAGGGATTCTGAAGGCTGTGTGTGGCTCTTCCTGAGGGCTTTGTCGGCCACAATAAAACAACGAAACATCACTTGGTAACCGCCGCCAGACCAAGATTTATCAAAAGAGCTATTTTGGGTAATGGTGATGGAGCGGAATTAGAGGTGTTTTGTTCGGTTGTCCCATGTTTTGGGACAACTGAAAATGCCCTCACTTGACGGAAAAATGTATGCACCAGACTCACCGAATATTCCCCAACGGGTTCTGCCCGTGTTGTTCCCAATAAGCGTCAATGTATTCCTGCTCGATGCGTTCGGCTGCTGCTCTGCCGGGAATATCGGAAAGCAGGATTTTTGCAAAAAATTTGTTGAAGCCAGCACCCAGGTTTAAAAACGTCACTTGGATTCGCATCCTTTTCGACATACCATCCAGCCCGATTGCCCCTGCGCTGATGCCGTATTTGAAAAGCTTGTTCGTGCCCGACTCGTAGATTCCGTACAAGTGCTGTGATTTGTCATTTTGTTTGGAATTGCCGTGTTGTGACATGGTCAGGCCGCGGATGCTTGGGGTTGTTCAGTTTGATTTTCCCAGCCTGCTTTGTTGCTATACGTCTCCATGTTAAAGGCCGGAATGTAATCCCATGCCATTCCCGTTTTTTGCTCGAAAGCGTCACTTGCCACATACAGCAGTGGCTCAAAATCCATGTCTTTCGGCATCAATTTCGGATTTTTGAGGATTTGCTCAAAAGCCTTTTTCCCGTTAGCTACTGCGCAGCAACGCACATATAGGAAACCGTCAACGGAAAAGTACGCGTCTGGTTGCCAAGACCTTTCGCCTATATGCCGGGCGAATTCCACTCCATCAAGAAAGTACAATTTTTGCGAAAGGATGTCAGCAAAATCATAAATCTGGCGCACCGGCAACAGTGCTAAAGCACTCACGAGGGATGCTGTCACAGCATCATCGTCGTCCTCTTTGTTCCAATCCAACAGGTCAATCAGTTCCCAGAACTGCTGTTCAGTCAACAGACCGTCTGGCTGGTGTTGTCCTATTTCGATATTCAATTCTGCATCTGGATATTTTTCCTGCAAATCTTGAAACATATAGGCATTCACGTTGCGGAGCGGAATTTTGATTATGTTGCTCATCATTTAATCCATTGAATGAGATTCAAAGATACGATCCTCTGCGGTATGAATATTTGCCAAATTTGATAAATTTTCAAAAGTTGTCAAATTTTTACCTTGTCCAAAATCAGGGCTTCATCGACTTCACATCCCTCAAATTATCATTAAAAAACCCCTCAATCTTCTCAAACAAATGCACCCGATCTTTCCCCATCACATTGTGCAAATGCTCGGGATACGCAAAATAATCAATCTGCTTGCCCTTACGCACACATTCGCGGATGTAACGGAGCGAGTGTTGCCAAAGCACTACATCGTCAGAGCTGCCGTGAATCATCAACAGCCGCCCCTTCAAATTGTCTATATATTGGTAAAGGCTGTTTTTGGCGTAACCCTCTGGGTTTTCTTGAGGGGTATCCATGTAGCGCTCGGTGTACATAATCTCGTACATCTTCCAGTCAATGACCGGGCCGCCTGCTACGCCGCACTTGAAGATGTCTTTTGACTCCGGGCGCGTCATCAGCGAGGTAGTCATAAATCCGCCGTAGCTCCAGCCAAACACGCCGATACGCGCTGGATCCACAAAAGTCTGGGCTTTCAAATATTCAATCCCGGCCAGTTGGTCCTCTATTTCGACATCGCCCACGCGACGATGTATGGCGTTTTCAAAGGCCAAACCGCGGTTGGAAGAGCCTCGACCGTCTACCGTGAAAATTATGTAACCTTCTTGGGCCATGTGGTGCATCCAAAGTTCTGCGCCGGCCAGCCAGGTATTGGTTACCAATTGGGCGTGTGTGCCGCCGTACAAATACACCAGCACGGGATATTGCTTTTTGGAATCAAAATCCGGTGGCAGAATCATGCGGGTATTCAAGGGCATCCCGCCTTTTGAAGGCACCGTGGAGGTACGGGTAAGACCAAGGGCATAGCCTTCGAGCGGATTTTTTGCGCCAAAAACGATCTCGCGTTTGGCTGTGTCCGCCCAACGCGAGAGATAAATCAAGCGCGGAGTTGCTGCATTGGCAAATACGTCTAAGACCCATTCGCCTGTGCTGTTTACCAAGGCATTATGCGTGCCTTCCTCCTCATTCAGGCGCGAAAGCACCCCTGTTTTCAGGTTGGCTGCAAAAACAAAACGGTTCATGCCAGTCTCGTCGGCCACCTGGTAAAAACAGTTTTCGCCCTTTGTGTCGAAGCCGTAAAAAGCGGTAACAGGCATAGCGCCCTTGCTGATTTGCCGCGCCGTTTTTCCGTTTAAATTGCAGAGATACAGATGATTGTAGCCGTCACGTTCGCTTTGCCACAGGAATTGCTCGTTTGATCCGGGCACAAACACGGCGGTTTTTTCGGGTTCCACCCATTTGTCGGAGGTCTCTTCAAAAATGGTCTTTACGAATGCACCTGTTACAGCATCATATTGATTGAACCACAAGTGGTCCTGCGCGCGGTTCACCACTGCAATGAGCACAAATTTGTCGTCGGGCGTCCAGGATACGTTGGTCAGGTATTGCTCGGCTGGTTCGCCGGTCTTCAGATAAATCGTCCTGGCCGTTTGTGTGTCGAAAATGCCGATGGAGACGTGGTGGCTTTTTGTCCCGGAATACGGGTAGCGAATTTCACGTGTCTGTGCAGGCATCGAATCAAGGACATAAATCGGGTACTTGGTCACCATGCTTTCATCCATGCGATAAAAGGCGAGATAACGACCAGATGGGCTCCAAAAGGTGCCTTTAAAAATCCCGAACTCGTCGCGGTGTACACTCTTGCCGTATACAATTCCGTCGCCTTCATCCCGAGTACTCGGGACGACGCCCAGTTCTTTTCCGCCGATATTTACCCAGAGGTCGTTGCCCATGGTGTAAGCCGCCGCGAAGGTTTTATCTTGAATATCAACGTTTTCTGCCGCTGCTGGATATCCGTTTTTGCGGCTCAAGCCATCGGAAAGGGAGTAGGTAAAGATTTCTGTTTCGGTATGGAACCAGAGCTTGTCTGCGCCTGTCCAAGTCACAGCAGGCAAACCAGGAAGCGGTGCCGCACTAAGTTTGGCCAGGCCCTCATTGATTTTTGGCAGCAATGTGAGCGTATCCGCCAAAAGATTGGGAGCGTTCACGCACACCATTTGATCGCCCAATACATGCGTAAACTGAGTGGTTCCGGGTATCCACTGTAACTGTTTCAGATTCGCCGGGGACAGCGCGCCGCGCTTCATAAACGCATCGGACATGGAGAACTTGTTCTGCGCCGAGACGAGTATCGGCAGCAGCAGCAGGATCAGGATATTTAGAAATTGGGATATTGGAGATTTGTGTATTTGGGTCATTTTTTCAAAAAGCATGTTGAAAAAGAGCAGTTTCAAACGTTTTGATTCATCATTTCTTCCCCCACTTTGCCCGCGCAAATTCCACGATAATTGGTAAAATAGAAATACCAATGATACCGATCACCACCACCTCAAAATTGTCTTTCACAATCGGGATTTGCCCAAAAAAGTATCCCGCCAAGGTCAGCAGCGACACCCATAGAAAGCCGCCTGACACGCAGTAACCGATGAATTTACGATATTCCATCTTGCCTACCCCTGCTACGAACGGCGCAAAGGTGCGCACAATCGGCACAAATCGTGCGATGATAAGCGTGCGCCCGCCATGTTTCTCATAGAACTCGTGTGTCTGGTCAATGTACTTGCGTTTCAAAAACCAGTAGTCCTTGGTAAACACCTTGTCGCCCAAGTATTTGCCAAAAAAGTAGTTCGTATTATCGCCCAAAATGGCTGCGAAAAACAGAAGCGGAATCAGAATCCATACATTTAGAATACCCGTTTTAGCGGTGATAGCCCCGGCAGCAAAAAGCAATGAATCGCCCGGCAGGAAAGGGGTGACCACGAGGCCCGTTTCACAAAATATGATAAGCGCGAGGATGAGATAAGTCATCAATTCGTAGTCCCGCATGATGTTTTCAAGGTGGACATCGAGGTGGCGGATGAAGTCAAGGAGTTGGGTAAGGAGATCGAGCATATGTGTTGTTTACCCGCCGTAGCCCGTTTAGGGCGAAGGAGGGGTGGTTAGAGACCTCGTAGGTTTTAAAAACCTACGAGGTCTGGATGCGGTTCGTTTATTTAAAACGGCAAAAGTAGACGTTCTATCGTTTCTTCAAGGATAAGGAGACGCTTCAAAAACGGAAATTATTCCACTACCACTTTTTGACACTGCCTCACTTTTTTGCCACGCGCTTCCACGATATATACACCACGCGGCAAGTCTTTTGTCTGGAAAGCGCCTTCACCATGCTCGGTTTCCAGGTAAATCACTGTCCTGCCTAAAAAATCCAGTAGCGCGACCGTAGCCGGGCCATCCGTTTTTACCTGAAAGAAAAGTATCTCGCTCACTGGGTTGGGCCACACCTGTAGTGCGCCTTCAAAGGGCGCAGGAGGGGCATCGGTGCCGACCAGACAATTGGGTGTTGAGCCCAGACACCAGCTACGGCTCACGAGGGTACAGTCTATCACAAATGGATTGGGTTTGCCGTCCTGATATGCGGCGATGCGCCAGGTTTTGCGCAGTTCTGAGGAATCTGCCGGGTCTTGATTGGCCCATTGGCAGAGCGTTGGGCGTTGGAGTTCAAAAAAATTCGGGTCGGCCAGGTTTGCCTGCGCCCGGTACATGGTGTAAAAATAAAAAACCGAACGCGCGATGTCGCCTTTCACAGATTCCCGCGGCTCGAAGGCGCCCGTTTTGAATTCCGTGTAGCCGTCTTTGTTTGTCGGTGGAATACTGGTCAGCACTTGATTGCGGATAAACCATTTTTGCGTCTGTGCGTCCGGGATTTCTGCAAATGGCACATCGCCACGCGCCTCGTTCACGGGGATACGGGCCGGGTACAGGTGGTGCATATTGCTGCGGGCATTGCCGTCAGAAGCGCCTTTGCTTTGCGGATAGGCGTGTTCGGTATTCATGCCATTGCTACCGCCGTTTTGGTAAATGTACTGGGTTGGATCTTGCGTAGGGTTAAGGTAAAGTGTGTGTCCTGAGTAAATGCAGCGCAGGCTATCATCGTCAATGGCCAGAATTTTGGCATACAAGGTATCGCGGGCGTTGGCATAGTCGAGTACCGTGTCGGGGCGGTAATTCCTTGCTACACTATCAATCAGGTCCGCGCCACTGAGGCCGGGGAAAACTATTTCAAAACCCTGCGCGGAGAGACGCGAACAGGCAAACAAGATTATGAGGAGCGCAAGACGGGAAAAATACATGAGTGGATAGTGATTGAAAAATGGAGGCGCGAAGGTAGGGTTTGTCGTTGAAAGGAGGGTATCTCATCAGTGGTGGATGGCCTTTAGGCCGTCGGGAAGCGCGCCGTTCACGGCGGAGAAAGTATAAGTAGGGGCATAAATGCCCCTTGTCCAGACGGCCTAAAGGCCATGCCACCGCTTATGACACACCATCGTGATCACAATAAAAGATTTTTTGCTTAAATTTGCACAAATTTATTGTACAAAATGTCTGCAACCACTGCCATAGCTTCACCGCCTGCACAACAAGGCAACAAAACGGGAGTCACCTCCAAGCCCAAAGTCGCACCGCGCCGACTTACACTAGAGGAGTTTCGCCGCAAATATTCCGATCGAGAGGACGGGTATAAATACGAGTTTGTAAAAGGTGAAGTCATCAAAACGCCAAGCAATATGAATCCTGCCCAACTTTTTATTGTCCGAAACCTCAGCCGATTTTTTGCCAAAACATCTGCTTATGCCAGTGGTGCAGAACTTATACCAGAGGTAGATCAAGTCACTCTGCCGCTTCAACTCCGTCGGCCCGACCTCTCGCTCTGGACTTCTGAGCGCATTGAAAAGGCTCAGGACGAATCCGTTTCCGAGTTTGTCATCGAAATCATATCGCCTACCGACCGCAGTGTGAAAGTGGAAGAAAAAGTGCTGGAATACTTTGAGGCTGGCGTGAAAGTGGTGTGGCTGTTGTTTCCACAGACGCAGACGGTACACGTTTATACTTCGCCCGTTTCTGTCATGATTTGTAAAGACCAGCGTGTTTGTAGCGCGGCCCCAGTGGTAGCGGATTTTGAGATAACGGCAGCGGAGGTGTTTGCGAAGAAGATGTAACTTTTTTAACCCTTTCCAATATTCACCTCCATCCTCCTTAATCATGAATAATCAAAAAATCCCCAACCACAGCGAAGACCTCGAAACCAACAATGGTTCAGACGCCCAGCAACAAGAGAGCAAAAAACGCCGCCGCATCCCTTTTGCCCCTGTGTTGTCCTCTACGCAGTTTGAAACGGATCCGTCTGAAATCCTGGACCCCGAGGCCGAGGTTACTGAAGAAGACCTGATCCTGCTCGGCGATCCTGATCTGGATCAAGACGAGGGCGTGGATGAGCTGATTGGCGCCGATCAATTTCTGGACGACACCGATTTTGACGGCGATCCGCTCAACGAAGAATCCGGACGCCGTGCAGGTTCCGGGGGCGATCTGGATGTTCCCGACGAGGAATTGGACAACGCGGGCAGCGCCATGCAGCAGGAAGACGAAGAGAATGACTACTTCGGTAATCTGGACGATGATATGGAGTCACCAGATGAGGAGACGAAGGATATTTTTTAAAAGATTCTTGGTTAATCAATCTTCTTCGTTTTTTTCTCCGGCAGGTAATTGCTTGGGCTGACCACTTTTTTCTGGGTCTTTTTTTCCAATTCTTTACGGGCGTCTCCAGCTATTTTTCCACCTTGCTGAGCGGTCTTTTTGTTTTCCACAAAACCGATCGGATGGTTTGCTTTCACCATTTCGGTGGTGGCAGCCTCCCCGAGCATGGAGAAAATCAACTCAAGATCGGTCATGTGATCGCGCAGGTTTTGGCTTTTTAAGCTTTTTATGGCTTTATGTTCCGAAGGTGTAATGCCAAACGTCGCTTTGGCAATCTCGGCAGTCAGGATAGAATACTCCTTTTGTTCTTGTACACCGTGTTGTTGCCATTCATCCGTGAGTTCCTCTCGAATCGCGATGCTGCGCATGCGTCTTTCTATCCAGTCGTCTGGATAACCTTTGGCTTTGTACAATTCTCTGGCGCGTTGGGTGGCGAGTTCAGGGTTTTCTATTTCTTGCATCCGTTCGTAGCCAACTTGGGCGAGCCATTGTTTGAACGGTTCTGCTTTTGGAGAGGGGACGGACTGGATGAGCCGCAACAATTGCTGTGCATTGGCCACATCTGTGAGGCGCATTTTGCCGTCGGCAGCTTCCATTTTCAAAGCGTGACAATTTGTCACGGTTTCATTACCTTCTTTTTTCAACCGCTCTTTTAATTTGCGCCAGTAGGCAAGAGGGTCAATACTTTCAGTTAGTATAGTAAGAACATCCACAATGCTAAAATACCATTGCTGTTCTTCTTCATTCCAAATGGAACGGACGCGTTTTTCTTCAAAAAGTTTTATGTTTGACATAGGCTTAATAATTTTAAGGGCATAAAAATACAAATTGTTTTTAAATTTGCAGCCTTGTGGATAACTTTTTCTGAAAAGCCTCCCCCTAATTCCACTTGAAAAAGGAATTTTGCGCCTTTACCCGCCGAAGCACGCAGTGCGTAGGAGGGTAAACGTCCACAATTCCCAATCGTCCCGCCGTAGTCCCGAGTCCTCGGGACTACGGCGGGTAAAAAATCCAAAATCATACATGTCCTACGCTCCCCGTATCGCCCCACTCGTCAATATCCCTGTCCGCAAAGTCGAAGCCGTCATCGAACTGCTCGAAAGCGGCGCCACCATTCCATTCATTGCCCGTTACCGCAAAGAGGCTACAGGTGAATTGGACGAGGTGCAAATTGCTGATATCCAGGATGCCTGGAAGAAAATGCTGGAACTCGACAAACGTCGCGAGGCCATTCTGCAAAGCATAGAAGAACAAGGCAAACTCACGCCCGAACTCCGCCGCGCCATCGAGCAAGCCGCTACGATGACCGAATTGGAGGACTTATACCTTCCTTACCGCCCCAAGCGCAAGACTCGCGCCAGCATGGCCATCGAAAAAGGGTTAGAGCCGCTGGCAAAACGTATTTTCTCACAGACCGATAATAGCGGCATCGCTGCCCTCGCAAAACGATTCATTACTGATCTGGTGCCCACTGTGGAAGACGCCCTGCAAGGCGCCCGCGACATCATCGCCGAGTGGGTGAGCGAAGACCTCAAGGCCCGCGACAAAATCCGACGGCACTTTGCCCGGGGCGCCGAAATCGCTTCTCGCTTGGTAAAAGGCAAGGAAGAAGAAGGCGCTAAATACCGCGACTACTTTGAATGGAGCGAGCCGCTGGCCAAATGCCCAAGCCACCGCTTGCTGGCCATGCGTCGGGGTGAAGAGGAAGGATTTCTAAGGGTCGGCATCGCCCCGGAGGAAGAATTGGCAGTGAACGATTTGGACAAAATATTCGTCACGGGGTATGGCGAAGCCGCCAATGAGGTGAGTAAAGCGGTCAAGGACAGTTACAAAAGACTGCTGGCGCCCTCCATCGAAACTGAATTTAGGAATACTTCCAAGGAAAAAGCCGATACAGAAGCCATCCGCGTCTTTGCCGAAAATCTGCGGCAATTGCTGCTTTCGGCTCCATTGGGCGAAAAAAAGGTGATGGGCGTAGACCCCGGTTTCCGCACAGGCTGCAAGGTAGTTTGTCTGGATGCGAGCGGCAATTTGTTGAAATACACCGCTATTTTCCTGCACAATCCCTTCGAAGCACAGGCAGAAATCGAAAATCTGGTGGAAAAATATGCCATTGAAGCCATCTCGGTCGGCAACGGCACCGCTGGGCGTGAGACGATGGATTTCTTGCGAAAAATCAATTTCAGAACGCCCGTCGAGATATTTCAGGTCAACGAAGCCGGGGCCTCTATTTACTCCGCCAGCGAAGTGGCACGGGAGGAATTCCCCAAAGAAGACCTGACCGTACGTGGCGCGGTGAGCATTGGGCGCAGGTTGATGGATCCACTTGCGGAACTGGTCAAAATTGACCCGAAAAGCATCGGCGTGGGCCAATATCAGCACGATGTGAACCAAACGCAGCTCAAAGACGGACTCGATCGCACAGTAGAAAGTTGCGTGAACGCGGTAGGCATCAACCTGAACACTGCCAGCAAACACCTGCTGACCTATGTCTCTGGCCTCGGCCCGGTTTTGGCTAAAAACATCGTGGATTTCCGTACTGAAAATGGTGCGTTCACCAAACGTTCCGAACTAAAAAAAGTGCCGCGCCTCGGCGATAAAGCCTTTGAACAATGTGCAGGATTCCTCCGCATCCGCGAAGCCAAAAATCCGCTCGACAATACGGCTGTTCACCCCGAACGGTACGCCCTCGTGGAAGAAATGGCCGCTGACTTGGGTTGTAAAGTCATTGATTTAGTACAAAATAGAGAAAAACGCGACCGTATTGACCTGAAAAAATATGTGCGCGGCGATGTGGGTTTGCCAACCCTTAAAGACATTCTCAAAGAAATTGAAAAACCCGGACTTGACCCTAGGGGCGCGGCCAAATCCTTCGAATTCGCCAATGTTCGCTCGCTCGACGACCTGCACCCCGGCATGATCTTGCCCGGCATCGTGACCAACATCACCAACTTCGGCGCTTTTGTAGACATTGGCGTGAAAGACAGCGGTCTGGTACACGTCTCCCAACTATCTGACAAGTTTGTGCGCGACCCGATGGAGGTGGTTTCGCTGGGACAACAGGTGACGGTTAGGGTGGTGGAAGTGGACTATGGGAGGAAGCGGGTGGCGTTGAGTATGAAGGGAATGTGAGAACCAATCATTTGCCTGCCCCAGCTTTCAACAGCGCCTTTATCTCTGCAATTTCCTTTTCCAACTGGGCAATTTTCGCTCCCTGCGATTCAATCATCTGCTGTTGTTCCTGAATGGATTTAATGGCCACCACGGCGAATCCTGGATAATTCAAACCCAGTGTTTCCTGATTGTTTTCATCTGTCGTTCTGAGCGCCAACTCTGGAAAAATTGTTTCAACATCTTGTGCCAGGAAGCCAAGGGTACGTTTTTCCATGGGATCATTGATGTACTTATAAGTGTAAGGCTTCAACTGCATTGTTCTGGATAAGGTTGAACTGATTGGTTCGATCTCCCTTTTGTATCTTTTATCTGATACCTGATACGAGCCATTGAAGGTCCAAAATGAACCCAATTGGGTATAGTTGCCATTCGTACCGTGAAAGAAGCCTAATGATCCGCCATTCAGGATACTAAAGGCCCAATTATGGCCATTGCTGCTATTGGTAATTCTTAGGTTCCTTTCAGCGTAAACATCCCGGGCATAAGCATCCCGACTCCGGCTGTTCCCATCCGTATAAATGGCCCAGTTGTCGTCAGGATTTTGATCCTTTATATAAAGTCCGTAATCCGTGTTAGCCCGGTCTTTCAAGTCAATATAAACCCCATAATTTTGGCCGATTCCATTCCCATCTTCCTGAATATCAGTTTCATTTCCACCGGCTACTACACGGATGCCCGTTATGTCCGAGGCACCTGCGTTCTCACTATTGGCGGCTACTTTTAAACCGTCGCTACTTTTACCTACTGCCCTGGAGAGGACTAAGGCGCCATCACTCGAGCCACCGCCGCCATTGGCTTCCAGGCGCATACCCAGAACACTTGCGGGGCCATTGACTACATTACCATTTACACGGACATTTACCCCTTGCGCGAGCGAGGTTTCTACCCCGAATTGGGCTGCGCCCGGACAATTATTCAAATCGTTACTGACCACTACCCGCTCCTGTGCATCCGGGCTGTCGGCTCTTCCGCAATTGGTATAGCCGCCGCCTCCACTAAAGTTCGCTGGCGTCCAGGCGGTTCCATTCCATTGTAAAACCTGATTGTTGCCGGGTGCGGTGCTGCTCACAGAGTACCCCTGAATTTTCACCACGCTGGCAGCAGAAGCCTGCCCAGTTACATCCCCGCTGAGGCTTGTGATACCCGGAGGGCCTTGTGGGCCGGTGGCTCCCGTTGCTCCCGGAGGCCCTTGTGCCCCGGTGGCTCCAGCAGGGCCGATTGGACCAATTGATCCCGTAGGGCCTGCAACTCCTTGGGGACCGGGGGCACCCGTCGCACCGGTAGGCCCTTGAGCGCCTTGCGGTCCCATTGGACCCGCCGAACCCGCGGGTCCAACAACGCCCTGTATGCCTTGAGGGCCGATTGGGCCTGGGTTACCCTGCTGACCTTGTGGGCCTGGAGGACCGATTGGACCTTGGTCACCTTGCTGACCCTGTGGGCCTGGAGGCCCACCCGCTGGGCCAGCAACGCCCTGTAAGCCTTGAGGACCGATTGGGCCTGGGTCACCCTGCTGTCCCTGTGGACCTGTAGGCCCTGCTGGACCCTGAGCACCTGTCGGACCCGTCAAGCCTTGAGGACCTTGCGGCCCCGTTGCGCCTGCCGGACCAGGATCGCCCTGAAGTCCGACACCCGTGGTTGGGGCCCATGCACTCCCATTCCATTGCAACACTTGCCCGGGTTGTGCGCCCAAGTCAACGAGTCCCTCAGAAGTAGCGCTTTTTGCCGTGTAAAGCGCGTAGGGTACGCTCATCAATTCCATGGTTCCAATTTCTTCAAAGATGCCGGGAGCTGTTTCAAGGGCAATACTCAAAATTTTTGAGCCGCCGCTCCATTGGATGCTTTGAAAATTGCCTTGTTGCACTGCTCCTTGACCAATAATGAAGTTGACAAGCCCGAAACTATTGGTTGTGTTTACTTGCCGCTCCTGATAAATAACGCTGCCGTTGTCTTTGATACTGAAAAGCATCGTAACGTTTTGCAATGTAAGCGGCTCGCCCGAAGTGCCACGTACAATGGACTGATAATTAATGCCTTGAGGCACGTTTTGAGCTTTTAGACCGGGGCGCCAAAGCGCAAGGAAGGCAAGTGTAAAAAGTAAGATTCCTTTCATAGTGCATTGATTTCGGAAATAAAAAAGGGCAGACGGGCTGTAGCACATCTGGGGTTCAAAAACAAGAAGGCGGAAAAAGGATTGTTGGCGTTCGAGTTGCCAATCTAAATAAAACAGGAATGGTGCAAATATAGTTTTGCAGACAATTCCGCTTAGTAAAATACAAATTAACTTTGTTTAAAACTCCACCCAAACCCCAAACCTAACCCCATACTTAGCCGCGCCTGGATGTTCAAGGTAACTGAACCGCCGGATCAAATCCACCCGCAGAAATTTGAAGATATTGGTGACACCAATACTGGCTTCCATGTAGGGCTTTTGTTCCAAGGTATAGGTGATGGGCGTGCCATCCGGGAATGTCGGGAATTTGAGCAGGTTCGAATTTTCACTCGGGCGGTTTTGCGAGGACACTTGTCCGTAAAGCACTTTGAACGAACAAGCCTCGCGCAGTTTGAGTTTGCGGAGCAAAGGGATTTTGTTCAGGAAAAAGCCGCTGAAATAATGCTCCACCATCAGGGTAGCGTATCGGTCGCTGACGAACTCCATGAAATTCATCAAGTTGTATGAAAACTGCTGGGTGATGTATGTCTGGTTTCCCCGGTGAATGGTCAACAAAGGGAAAGGCACCTTGCCAAATACGCCCCCGGCTTCCACATAGAGTTTGTTGTATCCAAACGGCGGCGTATTGGTGAATTTGTAAAGACTTGCTACCAACTCTTGATAATCGTATTGACCGCCCGCTATTCCTTTAAAACCCTTGGCATAGCGCAAAGTGGCAGCATAGTTGAAATCTATAATGGAGCGCGTGGTGCCGCTTTGATAGAATGTTTCGCCTGGGGAATAGCGAATCTGGGCAAAAGCGGCGGTAGCCAACACCGGGTCTTGTGTTGGCTCCCCTCCTCCTGCTGGCTCAAACAATAGCGCGCCTGCAGGCCGGAACTGACGGTTTTCTCCCCCGACGAAATAAGAAAAGTGATTCTGAAACTCGCGCTCGTATTGGGCGTTGAAGCGGTTGTAGTAAAAAAACTTGTCGTTCGCACCACGCACTACGGAGTTGGCAAAATTGGCCGATGCGTTTGCTTGAAAGTTTTGGACCGGGAGCAGCACATCGTGCAAGTAATTGACGCGCAATACATGGCTGGGAAACTTATTAAACTCTGTGCCTTTCAGGCCATACACCCCGCCCATGTTGTACTTCCAACGCAGGTCGCGCAAACCATAGCCTGCCCAAGCCTCTGCGCGCCAACGTTTGCTCATTTTGGGGCCTGTGCGCCCGCCAAAGCGCAAGCGCGTGCCCTCTACCTCGTTAAAAGAAATAAACGAGCTTATGGGGCCTATTTGAAATTTCCCCAAATCTGCATGTGAGCCAAAAAGTGCGTAACCGATTTTGGTCGTAACTTTATAAAACCGCGTTTTGCGGAGGCTGTCCAAATTGCTATAGGTTGCGGCCTCGGCCGTGTTGAGTGGGGTGGGTCGGGTAGTTTCCCAGTAGTGGTTGTCCACCACCTTGGATGCACTGGGCAAGGTCACGATTTCTGAAACATTGCCCCTCAGCACGGAATCGGGCAGCGCCGGGTTGATAAGTGCATTTCGGTGCGTCACAAGCCGTTGCGCTACCATGCCCACACCTTTTTTGTTCAACCCGAAGTGCATGCGATAGTCTTCCGTGGCCATTACCCGTTTGCCGGAGGGAAGCAGCAGGAAATCCTGTTCTACCACCAATTCCTTCACCCAGTTAAGGTTGATATTGGGGTTGATGGAAAAGTTGATTCGAGTGACGGCATAGGTGCTGTCCAGAGCGATATAGAGGTCGCCCTGAAGCAGCATATCCAATTTGTTTTTGGGGTAAAATTCGAGTCGGATGATTTTTTTGCCCGCCTCTTCAAGGGTGTCTGCGGAATAATAACGGTAAAAAAGCGGGGCGTTTTTGGCAATCGGGCTCATGAATTGATCCGAAAGCATATTCACATAATTGTCGTAGATGTCCACATCCTGATACAGATATTGCAAACCCTTGTCCATGCCATCATCATCCACCATCTCCCCAAATCTTACTGATTTTGAGGCCTTTATATATTTTTTCCACTGTTTTGGGTCCGACTGACTGAAGTAATCCATCACGTTTTCCTGCAAAAAAATGGGGGTTACTGGCAAGCCGCCCAATTTGCTGGTATCTATGTTTTCAAACACAAACCGCATGGGCCGGAGAAACCGGTTGGTTTTCAGATTTTGATTGAGGTTGCTGAGGCCCAGAAAAATTTTCTCGTATTGCTCGTCCTGATAAGTGGCCAGATCCGCAATATGGTTTTGATCTCGGTGGGCTATTACGAGTTCGATGAGCTCCACTACCGGATTGTCTTTTCGCTTGTATTTTGTGGCTTTGACTGTTACCTCTTTCAAATGGGTCGCAGCAGGCGCCAGCACCACATCGAGCGTTTGTTGCTCACCAGTCTTGACTGTCAGCACCTGCGTGACGTAGCCAAGATAATTGAACTGTATCTTGGTGATTTTTTGCTCTGTACGAAGCAGATAATAACCGTTTTCGTCCGTCCGGGTGCCTGCTGCAAAACCAGGTGCGGCCACACTCACAAACGCCAGACCCTCTTTGGTTTCAGCATCTGTGACCTTCCCCTTCACCAAGGTGACGATTGTTTTTTGAGAAAAAACAGGGATTGCGGGGATAGAAAAAGAAACAGCGAGAACTGCCCAAACAATGGAGCGCATGTAGAGTGTTTTTTGTTGCGAACTGCAAAGATGCTCAAATCAGCGCAGGAAAGTACACTTGCTAGCTCCTTTTTGGCAATGTATATGACAACATTGGAATCAAATAACAGTTTACGACCACTCATCGCGCTGTTGTTTTTGCCAAGCCAATGGATCCGCTATGTTTTGGAAAAGTGGTTTTGATTGCCCTTGCAAAATTTGCTGCAATTGAGCCAGTTGATTCTGTGGTTAGGTTGTTTGGCAGCCGATGTGATTGTCTCAGGAACCACTTTGACATAATCCAAAGTTCTCAAAAATTGCAGCAGCAATGAATAGCGGCTTTCTTCGATGTCCAAAACCAATTGTTGCATGACTTAAATTTTTGACAAAGGTAAAGATTCTTATTGTTTCTGGGCAGATGCTAGCTCCAACAAAAACTTCCGCACCATGTTCAAAGCGTACACTCCGGTGAGTTGAATGTTTTTCGCCCGGTCCCGCCCAAATAGATGTTTGGCCACCTGCGTGCGCTCCCCATCGCTCACCGCCATCCACACGGTCCCCACTGGTTTTTCGGGGATGCCGCCGCCTGGGCCGGCAATCCCGGAGATGGCGAGCGAAATATCCACCCCCAAGGTTTTTCGAGCGCCTTCGGCCATTTCAGTCACCGTCTCCGCACTTACTGCGCCAAAAGTTTCCAGTGTAGCAACTTTCACGCCCAACAACTTGCTTTTCATCTCATAAGAATAACTCACTACCGAGCCTGGAAAATAATCAGAAGACCCAGGTACCAGGGTAATCAAGTGCGCCACATAGCCGCCCGTGCAACTTTCCGCCGTGCCAAACTGCTTGCCCTGCTGGCGCAGGATATTGCCGACTACTGCCTGCAAACTTTCTTCCTCTTCTCCAAAAACCAAATCCGGGATGAGTGCCCGCAATTCCTCTTTTTTAGCATCCATTTCAACATTCAGGTCCGCTTCGGAGTCGGGGGTGACTTCACCCGGCCAATTACCTGTAAGACGCAGCCGGACTTGTCCCAGCGCAGGCAGGTACGCCAGTTTGATATGTTCCGGAAGACTATCCTCAAAGCTTTCGATGCGTTTGGCGATCACGCTTTCGCCTTCGCAGGCTGTCTGCAAAGTGCGGTGTACAATGGGCCGACCGCCAAACTGGGCCTTCAAACGCGGTAACACCTCGTGGGTCATCAGGTATTCCATCTCAAAGGGCACGCCGGGCAAGGAGACATACACCTTGCCCTCCAGATCAAACCACATGCCGGAAGCAGTGCCGACTTTATTGGGGAGCACCACCGCTTTATCGGGCAGCATGGCCTGGCTGCGGATCAATTCAAGGGGTAATGGACGATTGATTTTTTGAAAATAAGCGGCGATGCGGTCGTACACCTCTTGATGAAAAACTAATGGGCAGTTAAATATTTCCAAGAGCGTGGCCTTCGTTATATCGTCTTTGGTAGGCCCAAGGCCTCCCGTCATGATGACAATTTGGGCAGTCGTAGCGGCGTGTTCAATGCCGGCTATGATGGCCTCACGCGTGTCGCCCACGCTGCTTTTACCCACTACAGTAATGCCGCCGAGGTTAAGTTGGCGGCTCATCCACGCCGAATTGGTGTCCACGATTTGTCCGATGAGGATTTCATCGCCGATGGTAAGGAGGTGTGCGGTCATGCCTGGGTGGGTGATTGGTTGAAGGTGTCTTCCTGCGAGTATGCAAAGAATGGGGGGGCAATATCCGACCAATCTGCCAAACCTTGTTGGGAGAGATCAGATTCACCTTTTTGGCAGGCACTAAGCACGCTTCCCGAAGCGATGGCCAGCCCCCATGATAGCGTTTTAAGTTTCATGTAAATGTGAATTTTGAGGCAAAAGAGGGGCGCGCGACCGGGCTGCTCGCCCTTCCTTGTAAGGTGGGGCAAGGTTTGGGACAAGATTTACCCGAGGTACGGCATGATCAAAGCGGACTGGAAGGGGTTACCCAAACTTAACTATTTGCTAATCTTGCGGTAACGCCCGCTCGACTAAGGTCAAAATACCTTTGAGTTTTATGCGTCTCGCGCAAATCCACAACAATGGGTTCAGATCGTTTAAAAGACGTGGAACAAACTCAACCAATTTTTCTATGAACAAGAAATTTACCTTTTCTCTATTGTTGCTGGCTGCTTTGGTGTTTTACAACAACCTCGGTAACGCCCAAAATTTTGAATTCAGACAGTTTGTATTAGTCACCGACACTATTACAGACAGTGGTGTAACGTTCGAGGCCTCAACAGATGACGCGGAACAAGAAAATGACGCAATTGACGCGCTTTTCGACGATGATCTGGATGCTGGTTGGGAAGGTGAGCCTGCCGATCAAAATAATCTTACCACAGGGCTGCGGTTCCGCAACATCAATATTCCACAAGGCGCCACGATTGATTCGGCCTTCATTGTTATATCCTCTCACGAGGGTAAATCAGCAGAGGATGTGGCGCGCATCACTATTGTTGGCGAGGCTGCAGACCATGCACAAACCTTCACGGAAACGGCACTCATCACGGATCGTCCGCGTACCAGTGCCTCGATCCTCTGGGAAGTGGCCGAAGCATGGGAACTTTGGGGAACATACCGCACCCCCGATATCAAAAACGTTTTACAGGAAATCGTCAACCGGAGCGGATGGAATTCGGGCAATGCGCTGGCCTTGATTCTGTTGGGCGAAAACCAAGGGGTGACGGACGTTGAAAATGCGCGTGAATTTGAATCTTTTGAAAATATCGCTGACCCACAGGATGGGGGCGATGGCCAAAATCACCCGGAACGTCGCCCGGAATTGGTGATATATTATTCTGTGTCCAACGCCCGACTGGAAATCCCGATTGCGGTTACCGACACCATTGAAGACAATGGGGTCGTTTTTGAAGCATCTTCAGACGATGCCGAACAAGAAAACGATGAAATTGATTCCCTTTTTGACGATGATATAGATGCTGGTTGGGAAGGCGATCCTGCAGATCAAAATAACCTTACAGCAGGCCTTCGCTTTCGCGGCATCAACCTTCCACAAGGCGCCATCATTGATTCTGCCTTCATTCAGGTTTGGTCGCATGAAGGAAAATCAACGGAGGATGTTGCCCGTATCACCATTACCGGAGAGGCAACTGACAACGCTCAAACATTTACAGAAGATGCCCTGATTACCGCTCGCCCTCGTACAACGGCATCGCTCTTGTGGGAAGTGGCGGAAGAATGGGAGCTATGGGGCATGTACCAAACGCCTAACCTTAAGAACATTGTTCAGGAGGTTGTAAATCGCAATGGCTGGCAGTCAGGCAACTCGATTGCCTTCATTTTACAAGGTGAAAACCAAGGCGTCACGGACGTAGAAAATGCCCGTGAGTTTGAGTCTTATGAAAACATTGCAGACCCACAAGACGGTGGCGACGGCCAGAACCACCCGGAGCGTCGTCCGCGCCTGGTGATTTATTATTCGTCGGGCACTTCTTCTGTGCAGACGATCTTTAGCCCTGCGGCAAAGGCGTTGACTGTATATCCGAACCCGACGCAGCCAGGTTTGGTTACGATTGAACTGGGCACGGAAGATGCCGCAGACATTCAGTTGTTCGATTCCCGCGGCCAGTTGATTAGCACGCGCAAATCTGTTTCTGGGAAAATGGTACCGTTTAATACCGGAAATCTGCCCAGCGGCATTTACTATCTCCAAGCCTTACAAGGCCGCGAGTTGTACGCCCAGCGTTTGATTATCCGATAAGCTGAGTGCCCATTTACCCGCCGGTATTGTACTTGCTGCTTTCATGTGAAAAGTGGTGGGGCAACATCGGCGGGTTTGTTTTATCCTGCGTAGCACCTTATGTTTCTATAGCCATGAATAATTTTCGCCAATGCAGTTTAACGGCCCTGCTCTTATTCCTGTTTGCTGGTTTTTTATCTGCTCAAACAAATACACTTACAGGAACAGTCCTGGACGCAGTAAGCCAGGAACCTTTGCCAGGAGCCACCCTAAGGCTGGAGGGGTCGAGCAAAGGCGCAATCTCTGATATCAATGGGTTGTTTCGGATAGAGGGTATTGCAGAAAAAGTTATAACACTGAAAGTTTCTGTTTCAGGCTATTTGTCCCAAACGATCCCGCACGACTTTTCTGCAAATCCAACCCCCCAATTGCGCATACTGCTCGAAAGAGACGAAATGATATTGAAAGAGGTAGAAATAACAGGCAAGGCAGAAGGCCAGATTCGGGCATTTATTGAACAGAAAAAAGCGGAAAGTATTAAAAATATCGTTTCTGCGGAGCAAATCGCCACGTTCCCTGACATGAACGCCGCTGAAGTAATGCAGCGCATCCCCGGCATTACTTTGCAGCGCGACCAGGGTGAAGGTCGGTTCGTGCAGTTGCGCGGAACGCCTCCCGAACTGACAAATTTCAATATCAACGGCGAGCAAATCCCTTCTCCAGAAGGTGGTGTGCGTTATGTGGGCATGGACATCATCCCTGCCGACCAGATTGATTTCATAGAAGTGTCGAAAGTGATGACGCCCGATATGGATGCCGACGGGATTGGCGGTTCGGTCAATATCAAGACCAAAGATGCAGCAGGGGTTGTCCCAGACATTCGTGCAACCATTTCGGCAGGCTATAACAACCTTCGGCAAACCCCCAATTATCAGGTACAATACGCCTACGGACAACGATTTGGAAAGTTTGGGTTTCACCTCAACGCAAGTTTTTTCCAAAATAACCAGGGCTCTGACAATATTGAGTACGATTTTGCCAAAGGCCCATTTTTCGGATCCCAGGGTTCGGGTGTAGACAATTATTATGTACAATTCCGTGAGGTACAGTTGCGGCATTACGACATTACCCGCACCCGGATCAGTGTTTCGCCCAGTTTTGATTTTCAGTTCAACAAAAACTCCTCCATTTACCTCCGGGCGATGTACAACAGCTTCTCCGACAAGGAGTTGCGTCGAAGAAAAATTTATGAACTGGATGATGCACTTTCCTACGAGTATTATCTCTACGGTGGGATTACGCACGATGTTAGGTCTCGTGAAAAAAAGCAATCGCTGGGCACCATTAGCTTTGGCGGCGAGCACAAAATAGCGCGTGTCAAACTGGATTATCAGTTTATGGTCGCGCTGGCCCAGGAGCGTGAGCCGGACCGTTTGGAGTCATCTTTTGAAAGTCCCGGTCAGGCCATTGCCATTCGTTTTAACCTGGACGACCCGGATTATCCACGCGCTGAATTTCCCAACGCCAGCAGCGCACCCAATGCCACGGATTACGACAATTTTGAGTTGAACGACCTTTTGTTGGAAAACCGTGCTGTATCAGATATAAACTACACGCCAAGGATAAACCTTACCCTGCCATACTCCTTTTCAGCCAAGAATAGCGGCTATGTCAAATTTGGCGGGAAGATTCGCGCCAAAAACAAGGAACGCAATATTGAATCGCAGCAATTCGCTGCCTATTTTGAAAAACCGCTGGGTTATCCCGGCGAAGGCCCCAAACTTTCCCTTACTACCCTCAACGACGGCTTCCGGGAAGACAATCTTCTGGACCAAGGCTATTTGTTGGAATTCATGCCTTCGGCAGACAAACTGCGCGATTTTTATGAGTTCTATCCACAGCACTTTATTTACGACCGAACCGCTACTAAAACGCAATCTTTCGGGGAAGACTACGAAGCGCGGGAGCGGATTTATGCGGGATATGGAATGGTTCGGCACGATTACAATCGGCTGATGATGATTGCGGGCTTGCGTTACGAACGCACCGATATTGATTATACTGGATCCCGGATTTTGTTGGACGGCAATAAATTCCTCGGCATTGACACCTTGACTGACCAACGCACACACGAATTTTTACTGCCACAAGTGCAATTAAAATATACCATCAACGAACAATTCAACCTGCGTTCGGCGCTGACATACACTTACTCGCGACCCAATTTCGACGATGTTTTGCCATACCGGGAGCAAGACCGGGAGGAAGTTAAGTTTGGAAATCCAGAATTGCGCTACCCACGCGCCACGAATGTGGATTTTTTGGCGGAGCGTTATTTCCGCAGAGGTATTCTTTCAGGCGGTGTGTTTTACAAGCGGATTGACGATTTTGTTTTCTATTTCAAGCGGTTTGCGCACGAGGGCGATCCGCAGGATTTTGGTATTGTTGAAATCACAAAGGCCATCAACGGCAACAAAGCCTTCGTTTATGGCGCCGAGTTTCAGTGGCAATCGAAGTTTAGTTTTTTGCCCGGTTTTTTCCGCAATTTTGGGGTGTACACCAACTATACTTACACTTATTCAGAGGCCCTCATCAACAAGCGTATTTCGGCCAATTACACGGATGCTGTGGTTGTATTTGGAGAGGACGACCTCAGCGTGTTCACTACTTCTGCCGAAACGGAAAAGATCCCCTTGCCCGGTCAGGCCAAAAACACCGCCAATTTTGCCCTTTTTTACGATACGCCCAAGTTTTTTGTTCGCTTAACGGCCAATTACCATGACGCTTTTTTGATTCGTTTGGGTGCAGACCGGGATCTGGACGAGTATTACGACAAGGAATTCAGGCTCGATTTTACCGCCAATTACGATCTGACACCCCATTTAAATGTGTTTCTGGATGTCATCAACCTGACCAATACCCCGCAACGTTATTACCTCGGCACACCGGATCGGATCAAACAACAGGAGTTTTATTCCTGGTGGTGCCGTGCAGGTGTGAAACTTAACTTCTAACCACCCTTTTGATATGTATAACTTCTCCTCTTTTGTGCTGATTGCGCTCAGTCTCCTAATGGTTGCATGTCAGCCAAATACGCCTAAAGCCGTACCGCTTAGCGAGGAACAGTTGGATGCTTTGGAAGATTCGCTGGATTATGTTGCCGCGCGTGCCCTTCAGGCCAAAATAACGGCCACGGTGCAGGCGGATGCCGAAACCAATGCGGTCACTTCCCCGAAAGTGGACGATGATGCCGCAGACGATATGGCGGTATGGATCAACGCTTTGGATGTTGAAAAAAGCACGATCATCGGCACCAATAAAAAAGGTGGGGTGGTAGTTTTTGACCTGCAAGGAAGGGAGCTTGCGTTTTACCCAACGGGCCGCATCAACAACATTGATGTGCTGTATGGTTTTCCATTGGGCAAAACAAAAATTGATCTCGTTGGCTGTACCAACCGCAGTGAACAATCCATCAATCTTTTTCGTATCCATCCGCAAGACGGCTCCTTGACCGAGATATCTGTTCGTTCGCTTAAAGTAGATACCAATCTGGTTAAGGATGTCTACGGTTTTTGCTTTTATTTTAGCAAAAAGCCATATTTGTTCGTCAATGGGAAAAACGGTGCTGTGCAACAATTCGAGATTTTAGCTACTCCGGATCAAAAACTCGAATTGAAACTGGTGCGCCAGTTCAATTTTGCCTCCCAAACGGAGGGTATGGTCGCGGATGAAGCCACCAAAATGCTTTATATCGGAGAGGAAGATAAGGGCATCTGGAAAGTCTCTGCGGAGCCGGATGGCGACAACACACCCAAATTATTGGTTAAAAGCGGGGAGGACAACTCCAATATCCATTACGATGTAGAAGGATTGGCCATTTACAAATCAAAGGGGGCAGGGTACCTGATTGCCAGTTCTCAAGGTAACTACTCCTATGCCGTTTTTGACCGCAATGGCAACAACGATTATCTGGGCAGTTTCAAGGTAGTGGATGGCGAGCAGGTGGACGGTGTGGAGGAAACGGATGGCATTGAGGTAGTGAGTGTTCCGCTAGGCAAGTCTTATCCGCAAGGCATGTTTTTGGCACAAGATGGCTACAATTACGACAAGGGGAAATTACAAAGGCAAAACTTTAAGATGGTTCGTTGGGAGAAAATTGAGGCGTTGTTTAAAAAATGAGTGGCTTTTCGAGACTTGCAATCGTGCCTCGAATTAAGTTGTTTTCTCGAAAGGGCGCACATTTTTTATGGCTTTATTACTTTTTTCATAACCAATACCTCTCCTTCAAGCATGATTTGGAGCCAGTATATTCCTGAAGGAAGCTCGTCCGTTGGTAGACCTGTAATCCACCAATCGCCCTGTTGATTGGAATAATGTTTTCGCCCCAGTTGGTCCCAAAGTGTGATCTGAGAGATACTTTCCGCTCCGGTGTTAATAAAAAGCAGGTTGGAAAACGGATTGGGATAAACCTCAACCAACAAACTTTTTTTGGATGGATCCTTTACTGGACTGATTTCCTCTAAATCAAACAAACTCAAAAAGCTATCGGGCCTATTGTTATTATTAGGACTAGCGTGGATGGCCTGGAAGGCATTGGATGTAACCGGCAAATTAGTAGACAAGGTTTGCCCGGAGGCACAAATAACCCCGCCATTTGTCACGTTAAAGGCCCTGAAAGCATCATCTTTGGTTCCGCCAAAATAGGTAGAATAAAGAGCGCTGGAAAAGGAAGGGTTCATCTTGACGAGAAGCCCATCCGTTCCTCCCAGATTTTGGGCTTGGAAAGCATTTGAAGTGACCGGCAAATCAGTAGAAGCAGTGCTGCCGCACACATACAGATTTTGCAAAGAATCTACGTATAAACCCTCTGGACCATCGTTTCCTGTCCCCCCAAAATAAGTACTGGCCAATAGCTGGGTTCCATCCGTTGAAAGTTTGAAAAACAAGCAATCGTTTTCAGTGCCTGTACGCTGTGGTTTGATCGTTCCGGGAGTAGTCATCGCATCGTTTGAGCCTGTACCACATGCAACATAAGCCTGGCCCAAATGGTCTACAAATAAGCTGTGCGTTTCTGAATATTCAAGACCGCTTCCTCCAAAATAGGTACCATATATCAGGGCTTTTCCATCGGGGGAAACTCGTGCTACAAACATGTCTCCTGCGCCTCCATATTGTGCTTGAACAGCATTGGATGTGACAGGGATATCCGTGGATCGCGTGCCTCCTGCAACATAAACGCTTTTGTCCGGACCTGCCTGAATGCTTGGGCCGCCATCGTCGTTACCCGTCCCCCCTAAAAAAGTGGCCCACTCCACCTCAGTGGCATCCGGACTAAATTTAACCGCAACCATATCATAATTACCGTTAAGGTCAGGATCAAAGGCGTCATCCGGCACACCAATGGGTTCCGTTTTGACGGCATTCAGGATTCCATACACATAGCCCTCATCATCTATATCAATGTCTCGAAAAAATCCATAACTGTCTGAACCATAATAGCTTGACCAAATTAATTGACTCCCGTCAGGTGACAATTTGGCGATAAATCCATTTTGATGCCCATACAATGTATTAATGGAACCCTGCTGAATAAACTGTTCTTGTACAACACCCGAAGTGGTAGGAAAATCATCCCCGGCCCTTCCTCCTACATAAACATAACCGTCCTTGTCTACTTCAATAGCATAAGCCCTGTCATAATTGGGTCCGCCTAAAAGTGTCGACCAAACGAGTTGGCCTTCAGGAGAAAATTTGGAAACAAAAACCATCATGGGCCCCCAACTTCCTACTGTTCCACTTCCTGCATTATTATAAATGGTATTGTAAGCACCGGGTGTAGTTGGAAAATTAGGAGAAGAGGTGCCGCCAGTCAGATAAACAAAACCATGTTGATCCACGGCAATGTCACGTGCCTGCTCAAAATGTTGCCCCCCCAGGTAGCTGCAATAGTCCAACAAATATGAGTCAGCCGATTGTGCTTTAATAAAAGAAACAAAGGCAGGGAGGAAAAGGATAAGCAGCATGTTTTTTGCCATGACAGTATTCGTTTAGATTTGTCCGTATGATTCTGGAACCCGTTCAAACGCTGTTTATGGAGTAAAACTTAATGTTTTTAAATTGATGCTGCCGAGAACACTCAATCCGAGAAAAGCCAATAAAAAAAGGGCTTCAAATAGGCGGCTGCGTTGCAGAATTCAGAAAATTAGTTGCATTATTCACACATCGCTACTTATCAACGTGTTGATCGCATCCCAGCAGAGTGAGTGGTGTTCTGATGGACGCGAACCTACGGCTTCGCCTATCCCTCCCCGACAAAAGCACTCGGACTCATACCCGTCTTAGACTTAAAAAACTTCGTAAAGTGCGAATTGTACTCGAAGCCCAGTCGGTATGCTACTTCCGACACGTTCAATTCCGACTTTTTCAGCAAGTTTTTTGCCTCGTTCACGATGAAAAGGTGGATGTGTTCCTGGGCAGTTTTGCCCGTCTCGGCTTTGAGTAAGTCACTTAAATATTTTGGAGAAAGGGCGAGTTTTTCGGCTAGGGCCGCCACATTGGGCAGACAATGTTCGGCTCGTTTGTCGGCGTAGTTGGCGGCCAAAGCCTGTTGAAAACGGGCAAAAAGCGACGAATTGAGCGGCTGGCGGTGCAAAAACTGCCGCTTGTAAAAACGCTTGGCATGGACGAACAGCGATTGCAGTTGTGCCACAATGAGTTCCCGGCTGAACTCGTCCTCATTGGCCAGGTACTCTGCTTCCATCAGGTCGAAATGTTGCCAGATGATGCCTTTTTCTTCCTCCGAAAGGTGCAGTGACTCCCGCACGTCGTAATCGAAAAAGCCGAGCCGTTTGATGGGCTCGAACAGCGTTGTGTCGAGCAAAAAATCTTCGTGAAAGGCAAGGATGAAACCCCGATCCTCGCATTTCGTTTTTTGAAATTCGATGGCTTGCCGGGGTTTGAAAAACGACAAGGTGCCCTGCGTGTGGTCGAAGGGGGAATGTCCGTAGAGGATTTGCCCCTCCACGATTTTTTTGAAAAAAACAAAATACAGGTCGCTCGTGAAGACGGGTAGTTGTTGGTATTGCTCCAGTTCGCAGGCATCGAAACTCATCAGATGAAACTGTGGATGCCTTGGTTTTGGGGCGTTCATTGCCTCCAGAATTTGCGTGATCGAACTAAAATGCGTCATCATATTTTATAAAATGATTTGACCGCTTTTTGCTGGAAATTGGTTCCAAAAAACCTTTTGACGGCCCACATCATGCGGGCATCCGAGCCGACAAGGTAGCGCATCCGGCTGCTCGTCGTGGTCGCCGCCTGAAAAATGACTTTTGCTACGTCTTTTGCCTCAGTCTTTATGTTGCTATCGTCGGAAAGCGCCGCCACGAGTTTGTCCTGCAATGGAAGGTAATCTGGGTGGTCGGTTTTTACCATATCCATACTTCTGCCGCCGAAGTCGGTTTTCACACCGCCTGGTTCGATAATTTTCACGTCAATGCCGAGTGGGTTGAGTTCGTAGTTGAGCGACTCGCTGTACCCTTCGACGGCAAATTTGGTGGCATGATAGTACGAAAAAAGCGGGAAAGTGACCCTCCCACCCATGCTCGAAACATTGATGATGCGTCCCGATTTGTTGGCCCGAAAATGAGGCAAAACGGCGTTCGTCACCGCCATCAAGCCAAAAACATTGACGTCGAACTGTCTGCGGATGTCAGCCTCTCGGATAAATTCTGCCACGCCCGTCAGCCCGTAGCCCGCATTGTTGACCAGCACATCTATTCTTCCAAAGGCCGCGATGGTTTGCCGAACTGCTTCGGAGATGGATGCTTCATCCTGCACATCGAGGCGGATGAGCCGGAGATGGTCGCTTTCGCGTAGGTCTTTTTCGGCTTCCGGCTTGCGCATGGTGGCTGCCACGTTCCAGCCTTTTTCCAAAAAATATTGCGCGGCCGCCTTGCCGATTCCGCTGCTGCTGCCCGTGATCAATACTGTTTTTTTCATTTTTATTGAATTTGAATTTGATGGGGCAAAGTTGCGGGCATGGTGGAGGCGGTCAGTTATACATTTGGCGGAAAAGGTTATCTTTTAGGAAGTCATGTGACTCACCCGTTTTTAAAGGCCAAAAACGCATGGGTAATGTGGAAAATTAAAAATACGAGCGCGGCCATTGGAAAAATCCACCGACGGAATGGCAAGCCGAAATAAAGCGAGTCTCCAATCCTGGCAATGCCAGCCAGCCAAAACAAAGGGGTAAGGGCAGGAGCCATAAACCCTATCATACTGGTGCTCCAGCCGCTTTTCGGGAAAAAAATGAGAGCGAGCCAGGAGGCAAAATACAGGGCCGTGCCAAATACATAAATCAAAAAGCCTGTTTTTTGCTGTTTTGTGCCGAGATTCAAGGGCATTAAAAATGTGAGTAGGAAAATTAAACCCCTCGAAATGTTTTCACCGTAGACAATGAATTCCGGGATATTCCGCCCGAATATTTCGGGTTGATATTTCGCGGGTAATTCCCCTGTTAAAGCCATATTCCAGACCAATACTGGGATAGTCAGAAGGAAACAATTGATGAAATAAGGTTTAAGCATGTCTTTGGCTAGCCCCCCATTACGGTGTCACCACCAATCTGTAGGTATAAACCTTACGCGAGAAAATCTTCACAAAATACACCCCGGCTGGCAAATCATGGCTCACAAGCGATATTTTTTGGCCGTGCACATTGGCTGATGCATAGACCATTTGCCCTTTTTCATTTAAAAATTCTATACGATCCACCGGATATTGAGCCTCGAACAGCAAAGGCTGACCTGCTGCCTTGGGGTTCGGGTAAATCTTGATACCCGCATCCGAGCCATAGGGTATAAATGCTGCCGAACTACTGTCTGCTACCGTGAAATTTACGCGGTTGGACACTTCTGTGTAAGAGTCGTTGGTAAAAATGGCAATAAAATATTCGCCCGGTGTTTGCGGCAAAAGCGTGTCCTTCAATTCGAGCGAACCCTCCGGAACACCGCCGTAATAACTGTAACTCACCAGCGGGTCAAAATTTGGGTTGGCTTCTTTCTCAAAAATACCCAGGTAATCTTTCACTATCCCAGGCGCATCCACCCAAGTGGCCGTAATATATTCGCCGAGGTTGTAGATAGATTTATCCAAAAACAACTGGGTAATGGTATCGCCGACGGAGAAGAAAATGCGCTGCGAAATTTCTGTGTAACCATCTTTGATCAAATAAGTCGTGAAGTAATATCCTTTCGGCAGGCCGACAAAAGTGCGTTGCCCATTGCTACCGGAAACATATTTCCATTGCGTTGATCCAACTGATCCAGGCACGTGGCCAATTTTATAAATGCCGATCCAGTCATTTGTAAACCCGGGTGCGTTTACATAGTTGATGCGCACGGTGTCTTGCAGGGTATAGGTCGGTTTGTTGCTGGTAAGCACTGGAACCGGGCCAGCATAAAAAGGCACACGGGGCGCAATTTCGGTATAACTGTCGTTGGTGAAAAAGGCCGCGAAATATTCATCGGCAGCCGGTAAACCGCTGAGGGTCAGCACGCCGCTCGGCCCAGGGACATAATCCCAAAGGGTGGAAGGGGTCGGTCCTGGCACATCGCCCTTTTTGTAAATACCGATCCAGTCAGTCGGCAGTCCAGGGCCGTTGCTGTAAGTAATGTCAATCGGTTCGTTGAGTTCGTAGGCTGTTTTGGCCAAGGAAATGCTCGGAAAACCGGTAACGCTACTATGAATTTTAAAAGACACCACCGGCGACCACTCCGACCATTCCAGGTTTCGGTCGCGGTAACGCACGCGCAGGTAGTGTACCCCGTTGGGGAGGCTGTTGGCAGGCAGTTCTAAGGAACGAATATTTACGCCGAGGTTCAGATCCAAAGTCGTGTCTGGCGCGCCCGCAGAACCAAACAGGTTTTCGTAATCGCGCAATTTGTCTATTTCTGCCAAAGCAAAACTGGGGTCTTGCGAAATCTGGAACTGCGTGGAATTCAACAATTCACCGACTGGCGAAACAAAATTGCTCCCATTCAAGGTTAGCGGCAAGGCAATGGAATCGCCAAAGGCATTGGTGATGGCAGGCGTTTCCGGTGCCGGGCGGTTTTTGTAGCGGTGGAATTCATCCATCAGTACATTGTTTTTCCAACCGTAAATGCCGCCGATGGAATAACTTTCTACATCCACTTTTCCGTTTACCACATCCACATCCACAATCTGGTACATCCAGTTGGCGATGGTTTTTTGCACATCGTCAAAATCCACCTCAGTGCTCATACCCCAATATTGATCCCAGGCTGTACCGCCGGAAATGACATTGTACACGGGCTTGTCCTTCATTTGGCCACGGGCATAAATGTGGTGGTGCGCCCCGAGGTGCATGAGGTATTTATCCGAATGATCGAGTATCCAGGGCACCACGGTGTTGCGGATCCAGGTAGATATATCGCCGACATATTGTTCTGCCTGATACGGCCTGTGCCCCAAGGAGACGATCCAGTGTACGCTGGGGTCATTGTTGGCGGCGTTGACGACTTGTTTGACCCAGTTAAACTGGGGAACGCTGGTGTGTTCGGTGCTGGTGGCAACAAATAGCACATTGCCAACCTGGAAAGCGTAATAATTTTCGGAACCGGAATAAATGCCCTGATAGCCCATGCTGTCCAAAAAGAAATGCTTGTAATAAGCATTCATTTGCAGGGTACCGTAGGTTTCGTGGTTGCCCACGATGGTCATGATGGGCAAATAAGGCGACAGTGCTTTATTTTTATCAAAATGCACCCACTCGTAGTGATCCAGGGTGCCCACATCCACCTGATCACCCACCATCATGGTGAAAGTTACCTGATCGCAGGGGTCGCCGCCCCATTGTTGCAACACCTTGCGTTTGGCTGCCGATACCAGGGAGTCATAGCGCGGGGCTTTCAACTGATTGTCGCCCATGATTAAAAAGCGCAAATGGCCGTCAGCAGTAGCTGCCTGGCCGGGCAGGGGCAGTGTTTTAAAGGAGCAGACCGCTGAGGTTTGGGCATCCGTTTTTATGCGGTAATAGTATTTTGTGTTGGGCTGAAGGCCGCTTAATTTGACGCTGTGGTAGAAATAATTGGCTGGATAACCTACGTCCGTCAATACTTCGGTGTTGCCGTTCACCGTATTGTTCAGCGCCGTGGGGGAGCTGCCGTATTGCACTTGTGATTGCATGCCCGCGGAGGTTTTCCAGCTCACATACACGCTATTGGGCGTGGGCGACTGTAAATAGGGAAACAGGGTTTGGGCGGACAACAAACCGGCGAATAACGCAAGGACAAGGGTAAGGCTATATTTCATGACGAAAATTTTCGTCAAAGATAGAATGGGGCAAAATGCCTGAATATTACCTTTGTGTTATATTGGGAGGGAGCGTTTGCCTTATCCTGATTTTCAGACACAATCATGTATTCTACTACCCTTTGCCTTTCTTTCGCCATATTCCTGCAACTATCACGAAAATGAAGATCAAAAACACCCCGATCATGAGAATCGTGGTCATTTTCCCCAGAAGCATTGTAAAAAGTAAGGTGTCAACTTTTCCTGTTCTTAAAAACACCCAATCGCTTGCAATTTTTGTTGCTAAATCAGGATTTCCTGTTTCCAAAACTATTATACCATCACCCGAAACTGGGTTTATTCTTATTGCAGTATTAATGGGAGGAGTACTTTTGCCATCGTGCCCAAAAATGTCTTCTTTGTTTTCAATATCTATATAAAGCATACAGCCCAAGCCATAAATCTCTTCACCCATCATGTTCCCGTGTCCTTCTCTCATTGACTTCAAAGTTTCTGGCTTGAATTGTCCCCGGCCAATGGGTTCTCCCTTCTTTCCTGTAAGAAATAATTGAAAGAAAGTTTCCAAATCAGCCAATGAAGTATAGAGGGATGTTGCTGCTAAAGAAGTGTAATAATATCGAGCAGCAGTTGTTCCGTCCGGGTTGTAGAATTCACATAGTCTGCCGTTTAATGAGTCATTCAATATATAAGAGCTACTGGTCATGTTCAGGGGCTTGAACACATTGGTAGTCATAAATTCGTTAAATGATTGACCGCTTGTCTCTTCAACCATTAGTTGTAAAAGCGTAAAACCTCCACCTGAGTATTTCCAACTGGAATTGGGTTCGATTCCCACTTTTACGGCTCCACTTATACCTTTATCTGCATCCTTTGCTTTGGTAAGTGAAGCCTCCAGCGTTTGGACAGCGTCTTGGTCTTCAAAGCCGTTATAGCCAAGTTCATCTGTCAGACCTGCTGTGTGACTAAGCAACCGGCGCACAGTTACTTGCTCGTTGTCGAATTCACTGGGTGGTAATTGCCATCTTCTTAGATAGTGGCTGACAGGAGTGTCCAATTCGATTTTTCCAAGTTCTACCAATTTCATAATTCCTACAGCGGAAACGAATTTTGAAAGAGACGAAACCTGAAAAATCGTGTTCCTGTCAACGGATTTGTTGTGAGCATAGAATATCTCTTTCTCAACCATGCCATCCTTTATAATTGCCATTGCAAAGTTCCCTACAAATTCAGCCTTGCAGTGCTCTTTAGTTGCAGCAATAAATGATTCCGTATCTTTATTTGTTGTAATTGGCTTGTGCCACCAACCATTTAATGTGCTAAAGAGAACAATAACACTCCATAAAATGGACAGTAGGATAATGGTAAAACTATATTTTATTATTCTTTTCATTCAAGGTCGTATTTCTTCATTTTTTTTGTCTTTACTTCCAGCATCGTGGGCACTGCTGCCTGTGCAACGTTTAGGCAGCATGGGCAGTAATGCAAAGATGGGCGAATCTATTTATTTCTATGATTATCAATGATTTCGATAACTTTTTGCTCGGTCATTTTGAGGGCCTTCGCAATAGTCGAAACAGGAATACCATTGTCATGCAGTCCAATTACAGCGGCTTCTCTTTCTTCCTCACGGCCTTTATTTATTAAATCCTGAGCATCCGCCATTTTAGTATGCTGCTCGCTTGCAATGTCACGGAGGTTTTTCAAATATTTTTTATATTCTTTGGCGTCCTTTTCATTCAATTTCATTTCATCCAATTTTTCCCCGGCTTCTTTCAGCCCTTTAGCTGAAAAACTGTTTTTTATTTCAGCGTTCTTGAAAAAATATATCCACTCGTCCAGTTTATCTTTTACCCTGTTATGAAACTGGCTTACTTTAATGACCCAATATTCTGGGTAAACCTCATGGATATTACCTTTTTTATAAAGTTCTACCTGCTTGCCGGAAAGGGTTAAAATATCGTTTTTATGCACTCCTTTGAATACAGTCGTGCCGTGATAAACGTAATCCTTGCCTTGCCCCAAGTCGAAATAGGCGATGGTTATCGAAATGATTTTTTTCACTTCGGCGTATGCTTGCCCTTCCTTAATATGCTCAGAAATAGCTTTGGATGTACCGTACAGCATCCGATGGAAGTAATCATACTCCTTACTGTTTTGGACTTCGATGATGACTAACTCATCCTTTGAGTTCTCCACCAAGATGTCCACCCGGTTGTGTTTGTCGTCGTCGGTCTCCTTATTGCTCTCACTGTCAAGGATTTGTTTTATGGTCACTTCTTCGCCAAGTAACTCCGAAAGGAAGCCCTCTAAGATGTCGAAGTTCGCTTTATGGCGAAGCATTTTTTTCATCGCCCAGTCGAACCGAATTAACTTTTTTGCCATTTGCGAAACAATTTGTAACAAAAATACAAAAAAACATTCTATTGAAGATAAAATGCAGCCAAATTTACTTTGGGGGGTCAGTTTTAGCCGCCCCTTGCGGTTTGGCGTTATCGCGCTGTCCACTTTGCAGCAGGCTAATTATTTTCGTTAAGCTTCGTACCAAATCGTTGCCAATAGAACACGCTGACATGGGAAACCAATTGCAGTAAATTAGGCAAGGTCTCTTTGATAATTGTTATTGCAAGTTGTTGATCAGCAGAGCTTTGCAGCATGTTGAGCGACTTGGGCGTCGCAGAGACCATGAAGCGTTCGATAAATTTTATTTATGCTTCCGCAGTTTTTTTACTTCTTCAATGTCTAACCCAGTCGCTTGTGCAATTTGCTCGTCCGGGAAGTTCATTTTTATAAGATTTATTGCAATTCCTTTTTTCTCATCCGCTCGAAACTCACCCTCGACCTTTTTAGCCGCTTTTGTCGCCGCTTCTTCTGCCTCAATTTTCATGGTCTCTGCATAACTTGCTTCATCATGTAGCCTTTCTAAAAATTTATCGTACTTTTTTCGTTCGCCGTCGGGCAAGTTCATGACGTTCAGTTTCTCTCGAACTTCACTCATGCCTTTTGCTCGGAAATCGTCCAAGACCTCGCTATTCTTAAAAAAGTAAATCCACTCGTCCAGCGTGTCGTTCACGATGTCGTTGAATTTTGTGATCCGTATCAGATAATATTCGGGATAGGCTTGGTGAATGGTCGGCTTGCCAAGCAACTTTTTTTGGGCTGTCGTTAGTTGTAATTCGGTCTTTGTATGTAAACCTTTGAACTTAGTTTGTCCAATGTAAACGTAATCTTCACCTTTGCCCAAGTCGAAATATACAATACTGACGGCGATAACCTTTTTTATTTCGCCGTATCTCGCACCGATTGGGAGGTATTCCGTGATTGCTTTTGTGGTCGCAAAAAGCATTCGCATGAGATAATCCAATTCCCTTGTGTTCTGGATTTCAATGATGATGTGTTCGCCTTTCGAGTTCTCAGCGAACAGGTCAACCCGGTTGAACTTGTCATCTTCATCCTCTTGGTTGCTCTCACTTTCCAAAAGTCCTTCGATTTTTATGTCCTCGCCCAAAAGTTCGGAGAGGAAACCTTCAAGGATGCCAAAGTTCTTCTTGTCTCGCAGCATATTCTTGGCTGCCCAATCGAAACGGATATGCTTCTTTGCCATTTTATATGATTTTGCTGCAAAAATACGAAAATCGCAGCATTTTTTTGCTATGGCTTTTGCATTTTAGAACAATTTGTTTGTTCATATTTTTGAACACGTCCTTTAAAACCTCAAACCAGTGCCCCAACTCAATTTTGGAGACACCGTCTCCAAAATTGGGTGCGCCTGAAAAAACATCCTCATGGCGGCTGTTCTTTAATATCAGTGCCAGTATTTTATGCGTTTATTTTCAGGGTGCTTTTAAACGCCTACAAGCAAATCCGTCGGAATTCGTAACGCTTTATGAAGCGTTCTAATTTGCGCTAACGACAAATCTCTTTTCCCGCTAAATATTTCTGATACCCTGTTTGACCCTAAAATCTTAGCTAAATCCTTTTTGCTTAAATTCAATTGTTCCAGCGTTTGTTCGATGACTTGAACCACCGTAAGTTCTATCTTATTGAATTGAAAATGCTTCGCTTCATAAGCTTCTATCAACGTCGTTAGTGCGTCAAGATGAGCAAATTTCTTTTCTTCTTCGGCTTCATCTTCAAATGTTAAGTCATCTAACGCTTCTACCAACTCACAGAAATGCATGTAGGTCGCTTCATCAGTGATTGGAGTGATTTGGTATTTTAAACTTTGAAATTTTTTCATGGGTGTTTTATTTTTATATGATCTTTATTTCGTCGTCTGATAGACCGGTTGCTTTCTTAATATCAGCGTTTGACAAACCCATTGCTTTCAAATTTTTGGCCACTTCCATAATTGCATCTGTCGCTGCTTTTTCTCGTTCTCCACGCTCATCCTGCTCCCTAATCGTCACATTATCATAAGCCTTCAACTCTTCCTTGCTCCATTGATACTTATCTGCTTCAATAAAAGCAGTTTTCAAACCTTCATCTTCATTAGCAAAATCAGGGATGACCTGAAGTTCTTCTGAGTGCGGAGCCGTTTTCTGCTCGTTTCCAAAAATCTTGCGAAAGGCGATATCGTTTTTTACGTCCGCAAATTGCATGGTAAGTGATATTTTACCACAAAGTTAGGGGTTTTTAAGCACAGATAAGGGTTTTTGCGTGTACTTTTAAAATATTTTGTTTTATTATTTTTTTGCCCAACTATTAGCAATGCATCCGCCACCAAGCCCCGTCCAAAT
>Ga0247843_1001547_pt1 | contig 46012 bp, 42 predicted proteins | sample LaCruzMarch2017__FD_192420 | JGI IMG/M metagenome (GOLD analysis project Ga0247843, IMG submission 192420) | Freshwater microbial communities from meromictic Lake La Cruz, Castile-La Mancha, Spain - LaCruzMarch2017_8m | ecosystem: Environmental > Aquatic > Freshwater > Lake | place: Spain...
GAGGATCCGAAGCTCACGGCCGAGCAGATCCTGAAGATCATGCCTGGTCCAGATTTCCCGACCGGGGCGTTGATTTGCGGCAAGGAGTCGATCGCGTCGTACTACAAGACTGGGCGGGGATCTCTGAAGCTGAGGGGCAAGGTATCGGTCGAGGATGGTCGCTCGGGCAAGCAGCAGTTGGTGATTACGGAAGTTCCCTACAATGTGAACCCGGAGGAGTTGATCAAGCGGGTGGCTGAATTGGTGGAGGAAAAGAAACTGGAGGGAATCAGTGATGCGCGGAATGAGTCGGATGAATCGATCCGAATTGTTCTCGAGCTGAAGAGGGATGTGATCGCCAAGGTGGTGATCAACAACCTGTATAAACACACCGCATTGGAGAGCAGTTTTGGGGTGATCATGTTGGCGCTGGATGGGCGTCGTCCGAAATTAATGCCGATGCGGGACATGTTGATTTGCTACCTCGAACATCGTCGGGAGGTGGTGATTCGGCGGACCAAGTTTGACCTCAAGGTGGCGGAGGACCGGGCTCACATTCTCGAGGGGTACAAGAAGGCACTCGATCATTTGGACGACTTCGTCAAAATCATCCGGGCCTCGAAAGATCGGGCGACGGCGAAGGAGAAGTTGATTGCGAAGTACAAGCTGAGTGATCGTCAGGCCGATGCGATTCTGGAGTTGCGGTTGTATCAATTGACGGGGCTCGAGCGGGACAAGATCGAAGAAGAGTATTTGGCCGTCATTCAGAAGATCGAGGAGTTGCGCAGTATTTTGGCGAGTGAGAAGAAGGTTTACACGATCATCAAAAAAGAGCTTTTGGAAATTAAGGAGAAGTACGCGGACAAGCGCCGGACGCAGATCGTCAAGGATGAGGGGGAGATTGATGTACAGGACCTGATTGCGAAGGAGGGGACGCTGATCACTCTTTCGCACGCAGGGTATATTAAGAGGACAGCGGCGGATAGTTATCGGGCGCAGAAGAGGGGTGGGAAGGGTGTGATTGGGATGAAGTCGAAGGAGGAGAAGGGGGATGATGAGGAGACCGATTTCGTAGAGCATCTTTTTGCCGCATCCACCCACGATTACCTGATGTTCTTCACGAGCACGGGTCGCGTATATGTGGAGAAAGTCTACGAGATTCCTGAGATGGGTCGGACCGCGAGAGGAAAATCGATCGCTAACGTACTGGCGCTGCAGCCTGGGGAAAAGATAGCCGCGCTGATCTGCGTGCAGGAGTTTACCGACAAGCAGCATTTGGTCATGGCGACCTCTTCAGGAATCGTGAAGAAAACTAACCTTTCCGATTATTCGAACTTCAGAAAGGGTGGAATTATTGGAATCAAGATTGAGGCGGGGGATCAGTTGATCGGATGTGCCTTAACCAATGGGAAGCAGGAGATCGTTCTGGTTACTTCCGAGGGCATGAGCCTGCGATTCCATGAGGATCAGCTACGGGATCAAGGGCGGGCCACGGTCGGGGTTTATGGAATTCGCCCCGAGAAAAAGGACAAGGTGGTCGGGGCGGCAGTGGTGGATCCCGAGGCGACTCTCTTGGTGGTGGGGGAAAATGGAGTCGGGAAGAGAACTTCGTTTGAAGATTATCGAAGTCAGACCCGAGGAGGGAAGGGGATCATCACGATGAAGACCACGGATAAAACAGGGTTGGTCGCAGGAGCGATTTCGGTGAAGGATGCGGACGAGATCATGCTGATCACCGAGAAGGGGCAGATGGTAAGAACGAAGGTGAAAGATATTCGGGAATCGGGCCGAAACACCCAAGGGGTTTATCTGGTGCGTTTGCAGAAGGGGGATCGGCTGCAGGGTGTGGCCCGAGTGGTGGACACGGAGGAGGATGAGCAGCTCGAGTTAGGGACGTGAAGCGATTCGTTGGGCTGCTTCTCGGGCTTTGGATTTTTGCCGGGATCGGTTGGGCCGATTCGGGGGCTCCGCTGGAGCGGATCGCTTTTGGCTCCTGTTATAAGCCCGAGAAAAAGGGGGGGGTTTGGGCGGGGGTGAAGAAGTTTGATCCCCAGCTCTGGATCTGGCTAGGGGACAATTTTTATCATGATTGGGCGAATGGAAAGTATGTTCGGACGAACGATGACCCGGACTCCTTTGCGAAAGGGTATCAAGCGCTAGGACGGAGTGAGGGAGTTCAGGCCCTTCAATCCTTGGCGGCCGAGCGAGTGATGGCCACGTGGGACGATCACGATTTCGGGAAGAATGACGCGGGCAAGGAGTACTCCCGCAAGGAGGAGTCTCGGAGGGCGTTTGCCAAGTTTTTCGGTGTCCCCGATCGACCGGACGGAATTTATAGCTCTCGCGATTTCGGGCCGGAGGGGAAGCGGGTGCGGGTCATTCTTTTGGACACCCGATTTAATCGTGATTCACTTCCGCGAAAGGGTGAGGCGCCCTCCGACGGAGACATTTTGGGGGAGAGTCAGTGGAGTTGGTTGCGGGAGGAGTTGGCTCGTCCTGGGGCGAGCCTGATGATCCTTGGTTCCAGCATTCAGTTCGTGTCAGAGCAGCACAGGTTTGAAAAGTGGGCGAATTTCCCAAAGGCAAAAAATCGAATGCTTGAACTTCTGCAGACGACCCGAGCCCAAGGGGTCGTCTTTATTTCGGGGGATCGCCACCATGCGGAGATCTCTTGTCTATCGAACAGCGCGGCGGGCTATCCGCTTTATGATATTACCTCGAGCGGAATCACGGAGGGGGGCGGGATTGGTCAGGAAGAGAATCGTTATCGGGTCGCCGATCTTTGGAATGCGAACAATTTCGGCGCAATTCAGATTGATTGGTCCCAAGCCAATCCAACTGTCTCATTGTCCATTCGGGACGAGCAGGGAAAAGCCGTACGGGAGGTTTCTTTCCCATGGAGTCAACTTGCCCCGCCCAAGCAGTAATCTAACCTGATTTATGGCATTTGTGGTTCCTCGCCCTGATTTGAACCTGTGGGAGAAACTTTATCTTCCTTCCATTGTCGGTGGAGTGTGGATCACCTTGGGTCATATGGTGAAAATGATTGTCGGGAGGATGTTTCCAGAAAAACAGAAGGGTCCACGCTCCTTGATGGATATGAGCGCGACAGGATTGTTGACGATGCAGTATCCGGAGGAGAAGTGGCCCATGCCCGACGGATACCGTGGGGCACCGGTGTTGGTCAAAGATCAAGAGGGACGGGAAAAGTGTGTTTCGTGCCAGCTTTGTGAGTTTGTTTGCCCCCCTCGGGCCATTCGCATTACCCCTGGATCCATTGCTGGATCGGATGTCTATGCCAACGTGGAAAAGCGCCCCCGCGAGTTCGATATCGACATGCTTCGCTGTATTTACTGCGGAATGTGTGAGGAGGTTTGCCCGGAGGAGGCTATTTATCTGCGCAAGGAGCAGCCCATCTTTGTTGGGACAAGTCGGGAGGGAATGATTCGGCACAAAGAGGAGCTTTATACTTTGGGGGGTGTGATGGATCGTCCGATTCAGAAGTGGCGCGGCAAGTAGTCCGCGAGGTTGCGAGCTGATGGAGGCGATATTTTTCTGGGCGCTAGCCGTAGGGTTGCTGGTTTCGGCTACGGCGCTGGTGGCATTTCGAAATCCGGTGACCAACGCGGTGTGCTTGGTGGTGGCTTTGGTCATGCAGGCGGCTCTCTTCATCACCCTCGAATCCTTTTTCTTGGCCGCGGTGCAGGTGATTGTTTATGCGGGGGCGGTTATGGTTCTCTTTCTTTTTGTGATCATGCTTTTGGATGTGAGGGAGGAGGCGAGGCGCAGAGTATCGTGGCCACTTTTGGTGGGCGTGGTGGGGATCGGGGGAGGAGCAGTTTTTGGAGCGACGAAGATTTCCTCACTTTTTCCTTCGTCCGACAAAATCTTGCACTGGGGGCAGAGTGGAGGAGGCGGGGGAGCTAAGGAACTCGGGCGGCTACTTTTCACATCCTACAGTCCGCTTTTTTTAACGACAGGAGTTCTGCTGCTGGTGGCGACGATTGGGGTGGTGGTCCTGTGTCGAAAGGATCCTGAGGTATGATTTTTAGTGAGGTTACCCTAGGCCACTACTTGGCTCTCAGCTCGCTTCTCTTTCTCATTGGTCTGGCTGGCGTGCTTTTGCGTCGAAGCCTCCTGATTGTCATGATGTCCCTGGAGCTTCTGCTGAATGCGGCCAATTTGGCTTTGGTGGCGGTGGGTCGGTTCCAGGGACTCCCTGATCCCCAGGTGGCCGTGTTTTTTGTGATAACCGTCGCGGCGGCGGAGGTTTCCCTGGGCCTCGCGATTCTGGTGGCGATCTTTCGAATTCAGAAAACTACGGCGGCCGACCGACTCTCAACCTTGCGATTCTAATGCTGGCCTACACCCCTTACCTCATTTTGCTTCTGCCTTTGTTGGCGGCTGTTTCCATCCGGCTTTTTCTCCACCCGTTTCCACGTATTTCGGTGGCAGTTTCCACTTTCGCTTGTCTCGGCAGTTTTCTCGGGTCGCTGGGGCTTCTGCTTTTAGGGTCGGCCTTGGGTGGGGTGGCCGCTCCCTCTTTGCCATGGGTGGAGATGGTCGGCTTCCGGGCGAATCTTGGGCTGATGGGGGATCCGTTAGCTCGCGGGATGGCGACTTTGGTTTCGGGGGTTGCCTTTTTGGTTCATCTTTATTCCATTGGGTATCTCGAAAAAGATCCCAGCCGCAGCCGATTCTTTGCCGAACTATCGCTCTTTGTCTTCTCGATGTTGGGCATCGTCTTGGCGGACAATCTGGTCTCCATGTTTATTTTCTGGGAGCTGGTGGGATTAAGTTCCTACCTCCTCATCGGTTTTTGGGTGGAGCGTCCGGCGGCCGGGGCGGCGGCCAATAAGGCATTCTTGGTCAATCGGGTGGGGGACTTCGGATTTATTTTGGGAATCTTGGGAACTTGGGCTCTTTTGGGTACGTTTCACTTTTCTGAGTTTTCCGCTCGAGTCGGTGAAGTTCCGGTTGGATGGGGCGTGACCGCGGTTGGGTTAAGCCTCTTTTGTGGGTGTTTGGGGAAGTCCGCTCAGTTTCCATTGCACGTCTGGTTGCCCGACTCGATGGAGGGTCCAACCCCAGTGTCGTCCCTCCTGCACGCGGCGACGATGGTAGTGGCAGGGGTGTATATGCTGATTCGGGTTTTACCGATTCTTGAGTTGAGTCATGTCACCATGATGACAATCGCCTGGATCGGGGGGCTGATGACCCTTCTGCCGGCTCTGATCGCCTGCCAGCAAAATGATATCAAGCGGATCCTCGCCTACTCGACCCTTTCGGAGATCGCTTACATGGTCATGGCGGTGGGACTGGGGGTGCCAGGTCCAGCGATGTACCACTTAATGACGCACGCATTCTTTAAGTGTCTGCTTTTCCTGGCGGCCGGCTCGGTCATTCATGGCTGCCATGGGGAGCAGGATATTTGGAAGATGGGCGGCTTGGGCAAGAGAATGCCATTTACGGCATTGGTTCTGTTGCTGGGAACCTTGGCGCTTTGTGGAATCCCACCTGTCTCTGGGTTTTGGAGTAAGGATGCGATCTTTGCGGCGACGGCTCACTCTCCTGGGCTAGCGGCGGTTTCCATGGCGGCGGGCTTCTTTACCTCCTTTTTTATGTTGCGAATGATTTTGGTGGCATTTGGCGGGGAGCCGAAAAACGAGGCGGCACGACAGGCGCATGAGGGAGGCATTTGGATGATTGCCCCGATGGCGATTCTCGCGACGCTTTCGGTCCTGAGTGGGCTCTTCCCCGTGGAGAAGTTTCTCGGGATTCCCCCCGAAGAGGGACATGCCTCTTGGACGCTTTGGCTATCCTTACTGTTCGCCTTGGCTGGCTTTGTTCCCGCCTACCGTTTCTATCGCCAGGCCGGGCATGAGCCATTGAACTTTTCGATCCTCCGTCACAAATTTTACGTGGATGAGTTTTATCAGCGGGCACTGATTTCCACGCAAGATGCTTTCGCCAAGGTGACGGATGCCTTTGAGGGTTGGGTGGTGCGCGGCTTTTTGGTGCGCGGGTCCGGGGTGGTCGCGCGGGCTTCGGGGCAGGGATTGCGGCTCGTCCAGTGCGGCCAGGTGCAGGTGTATGCGGGTCTATTTATCTTGGGGGTCTTTTTCCTGCTGGGTTGGCTTTGGCGGGATGGATGGATGCGATGAGCTTGACCTGGACCCTGCCAGCCTTGCTGGGACTACCCTTGATCGGAGTGCTTGCCATTTCCCTTGGGGCGGCTCCTCGTCGGACCGCTTCCGTTGTTTCCTTTTTGAATTTGATTCCAGGCTTCCTGGCGTTTGGCGTGGTGTTACGGGAGGGAGATCTGCTCTTTGGAGGGGAGGCGAGTTTCATTCGGGAGGTATTTCCGGTGCAGTTTCGGTTGGGCTTGGATGGGTTGAGCATGGCACTGGTCGGTTTGACCCTGGTGGTGACTCTTTCGGCGATGGGAGTCGCACAGGCTCAGGTCAAGCGGGCGAAGGAGTATTACATTTGTCTTCTGCTGGTGGGGTTGGGGGGCTTGGGAGCTTTTCTTTCGCTCGACCTCTTTTACTTCTTCTCTTTTCATGAAGTCGCGCTGATTCCCAGTTTCCTGCTGATTGGAATCTGGGGGCAGGGGGATCGGACGGGGGCGGCTTGGAGAATGACGCTCTATTTAATGCTGGGAAGCCTCGTGCTTTTGGTGGGTCTGATTGGTCTGGTCTGGGCGGCACCCGAGACGGCCCGATCCCTGGATTGGAGGATTTTGGGAGAAACTTTACGAGCGAACCCCATCCCTGGAGCTCAACAAACTTGGCTCGCCGCCCTGCTTTTGGTGGGTTTTGGGACATTGGTCTCGTTGGTGCCATTTCACAGCTGGGCCCCCGGGGGGTACGCCTCGGCGCCCGCTCCGGCGGCGATGTTGCACGCCGGGGTGTTAAAAAAGTTTGGTTTGTATGGACTGCTTCGGCTGGCTTTGCCCCTGACTCCCATGGGGTGGAAAGAGTTGAGCTGGCTGGTGGGATTGATGTTAGCGGGAAATATCCTCTATTTGGGATTGGCCGCCTTGGCGCAACGAGATTTTCGTTGGCTGTTGGGTTTTTCGAGCGCCATGCACATGGGCACGATCTTCTTAGGGTTGATTGGGGGAACGGTTCTCGGGTTGGGAGGGGCACTGTTGTTGATGGTGGGGCACGGCTTGAGTGCGGCCTTGGGATTCGCGGTGGCGGGGGAGATCGGAAACCGACTCGGAACGACCTGGATGCAGGATTTGGGCGGATTGGCGAAGCGAGCGCCCAAGCTTTGGTTTTACCTGATGATCGCGGGCATGGCTTCGATCGGTTTGCCGGGATTGGCCAACTTTTCGGGTGAGATCTTGATCTTTTTTGGGGCGTGGTCGGCTCATCCTGTGTTGGTGGGTATCGCGGCCTGGGGAGTTGTCTTATCCTCGGTCGCGATGTTGCGGGCGATTCGCAGCATATCTACCGGGCCGGTGCCCGCGAACCTGGCTGCCAAAGAGGTGACCGATTTGATGGGAGCGAAAGAAGTTTGGCCGATGGCTCTCTTAACCTTTCTGCTTTTGGCGATTGGTCTCGTTCCGAACCTGATCTTGGGCCCGGCGAGGCCAGTTTTAGAAAGGATTCTGCAACCATGAGTGGCTGGTTTTGTCCGGAGGTTTGCCTGGTATTCAGCGGGGTCGGGTTGATCTTGGCCGACTCTTTGTTGCCAGAGGGCAAAAAGGGATGGATTCCGGGGGTGGCCCTGGGCTTGAGTTTTGCGATTCTGGTTTTGACGTTGGGGCAATCGGGTCAGCCCATGCCGAGTTCGTGGCAAAATTTATTCCTGACCGATGGGCTGTCTTCTGTCTTTAAACCCTTCTTTGTTTTATGTCTGCTGGGGGTGACGCTGATCTCGATTCGTACCCCGATGGAAAGGGAAGAAAGGGTTCGGGCGGAGTGGATCGCGTTGCCATTTTTTCCGACGGCGGGGCTTTGTCTGCTGGTCAGCGCCCACGATTTTTTGGCCATCTTTGTCGCTTTGGAACTGGTGGCCATTTCTCTTTATCTATTAGCCGCTTTTCAGCGAACACGGGCGACGAGCTTAGAAGCCGGAATGAAGTTGCTGGTGATGGGCGGACTATCGACCGGGTTTTTGGTCATGGGCATTGCTTGGTTATATGCGGCCGCTGGATCGACCGAGTTTAGCAAGATTCTGGTCGAGCAGGCGGGTCGTCCGGCCTCTTTGCCCTTTTTATTTGCGGTGGGGCTGATCCTGACCGGTCTGGCCTTTAAGGTGGCGGCCGTGCCTTTTCATGCTTGGGCTCCGGATGTGTATGAGGGTGCGCCGACCTCAACCACCGCTTTTCTCGCGGTAGCCTCGAAGGCGGCTGGCTTTGTTCTTCTGGTTCGCATCTTTGGTTTTGGTGCGTTTGCCTTGGATTCGGTCGCGGTGGTCTATCGTCCCGTCATGCTGACTTTGGGAATCGCCACCGTGACTTTAGGTACGCTGGCCGCATTGCCCCAACGAAATCTCAAACGATATTTGGCCTATTCAGGGATTGCGCACGCGGGGTACATGCTCTTGGCCTTGGGAACATTGGGAGAGGCTGGGATGGGCACGGTGGTGGGTTATTTATGGGCTTATCTTCTTTCCGCCTTCCCGGTGTTGATCTTTATCCAAGAGATGGAGCGGATCCATGGCAGTGCGGATGTTCGGCATTTGGAGGGGCTGGGGCAGAAGGATCCGGCGGTGGCGGTGGGGTTGACCCTCTGTTTTCTTTCCATGGCTGGGCTCCCGCCCTTGCTGGGGTTTGCGGCTAAACTCTCCGTCTTGACGACGCTTTGGAGTGCGGGCGAAATCCCTGGATTGGTGGTGGGTGTCGTCATGGCGGTGGTGGGGCTAGGATTTTATTTGGTCCCCGTCCGCGCGATGTACTGGGAGCGGGAGGCGGATGCAGTTCCCGCGAAACGGTTTCCCTCTTTCTTGGTTTGGATTTTGTTAGGCGCGGGTCTGGCGCAACTGGTGTTGGGTCTCCAGCCGAGGCCCTTGGTGCGTTTGGTCGAACGAAGTCTGGCCCCGGCGACGACGGCGGTTTCGAACGAAAAGTGAGGAAGCTGGTTGGTCAGCAGATTTTCGGTTAGGGTCGATTGGTGACGAATCCCCCCACGACGACAGGATCGACTGGCCCCAAGGTGGGCTCGGAAAAGCTGGTTAAGCTATCCGAGGCCGCCGCGACCCATCTGATGGGGTTGTTGCAAAAAAAGGAGTACCCGAATGGGGCGCTGAAAGTATCCGTGGTGGGTGGGGGTTGTAGTGGCTTGCAGTATCAGATGGAGTTGGTCTCGGGGGCGGGACCCAAGGATATTGTGGTGGAGAGTCGAGGGGTCAGAATTTCGGTGGATCCCAAAAGTGCGGTTTTCATCAGTGGTTCGGAGGTGGATTTTAGCACGGATCTGCTCAAGGGTGGTTTTCGGGTGACCAATCCGAATGCGAGAGCGACCTGCTCCTGCGGAGACAGTTTTAGCACATGAGGAAACGATCTGCCTCCGTGCCTCGGAAAAAAACCCCGAATCTGAAGTCGGTTGCGGGAAAGGCGAAATTGCCCTATGCCAAGCGGCTTAAACTGGGCTTTGCCAAGGTCGAAAGTGATTTGAATTGGTTGATGGGAGCGTTCTGCGATCTGCTGATGGAGTTAGGTGAGGAGAAGGTGGTGAAGGCTTTGCCTTTTCGTGGGGGCACGGCTGAGTTGATTCCGATCGAGAAGGGAAAGGTGACGCGAGCCTACTCCTTGGCTTTTGGTTTGTTAAATGTGGCGGAGGAGGCGACGGCGGCGGCCATGCGGGGCATGAATGAGGCGATCAACGGGCCTGGGCACGAGCCGGGTTCATGGGCGCAGGCTTTGCGCGGGATGAAGTTGAATGGGATGGATGCGGAAACGCTCGCGGCCGAGTTGCCCACCTTGCGGATCGAACCCGTTCTGACGGCCCATCCAACGGAGGCACGGCGTCGCTCGGTCCTGGCGTGCATGCAGGAGATTTACATAATCCTAACCGAAAAATCACGGCACGGGGAGGGGCATCCAAGAGAGCGGGACCGCCGGGGTAAGCTGAAGATTGTTTTGGAGCGCTGGTGGAGGACGGAGGAGGTGCGAACGCAGCGTCCCACGGTGGACATGGAGAGAGAGGGGGTGATCCACTGTTTGTCGGGAGCGATGGCTCAATCCATTGCGGAAACGGATCGCCGATTGCAGGAGGCATGGGTGCTGGCTGGATTAGGAAAAGAAGGTCCGATCCATCCGGCCGTTCGACCTGTTCTATCTTTTGGGACCTGGGTGGGCGGTGATCGGGATGGTCATCCTCTGGTGACCTCGACCACGACTGAGACGAGTTTACGGCAATATCGTGAGGCCTCTTTGCGATTGTTAGGGGCCTCTTTAGAAAAGCTGGCCTCCCGATTGACTCTCTCGCGAAAGTATCACGGTATCCCTCCCGAGTTGGAAAAGTGGCTGGGGGATTGGCGTAAGCGGGTCGACCCCAAAGATCAGCAGCGGATCGCGGTGTACCAGGAGGAGCCATGGCGCGAAGCGGTTTTACTGATGCGAGCCCATTTGCCGCCCGAGTGTGAGGGCGGGGGTGGGTATGGGCAACCGGAAGATCTGATTTTGGATTTAGGAGTGGTGCGGCGGGCACTGATTGCGGTAGGGGCTCAGCGTCTGGCGGCGGCGGAGGTGGATTCCATGATTCGGCTGGTGGAGGTATTTGGGTTTCATTTGGCCGCCTTGGATATTCGGCAGAACAGCAGCCGCCATGACGAGGCGATCGAGGAGTTGGAATCGGCGTTAGGAGAATCCAAGCACCCCCCTTACCGGAATCGGACCGAGAAAGAGCGACGTTCGCTTTTGGAAGCTTGGCTGAAAAAGATTCCTTGGAGTGTAGAGGAAGCCATTGCGGCCGGTCCGGCGGCGGCGGATGTCATTGGGACCTATCAGACCCTGGCGAAGCATGCCCGGCAACATGGGATTGACGGGTTAGGGCTCTCCATTATTAGCATGACTCGGGATGTATCGGATCTTTTAGCGATTCATGTTTTTTGTCGGGCCGCCGGATTGACCCGACCGGGGGAGGATGGATCGGAGGTTTGTCCGCTGCCGATTACTCCGCTGTTTGAGACTTTAGCTGATTTGGAGGCCGCCCCTCGTGTGGTGGACGAATTTCTGCGGCATCCGATTACGCAGAAGACGATCAAAGTATTAGCCCAGCACGAGTCCCAAGTTGTGTTACGACGAAGAGTGGCACTGGTGGATCCGGGCGAGGGATCGGTTGTTCTGCCGGTTGAGCCGCCGCCGATTCTGCGCGTGATGATTGGCTATAGTGACAGCAACAAAGATGCAGGAATCTTAGCGAGCCAATGGTCTCTCCATCGGAGTCAGCGAGCGATGGTGAGGGCAGCGAAGGAGCAGGGGGTATCGGCGAGGTTTTTCCACGGTCGCGGCGGCACGGTGAGTCGTGGGGCAGGTCCAACCCATCGTTTTTTGGAGGCACTTCCGAGTGGGACACTTTCGGGTGATCTACGCGTGACTGAGCAGGGGGAGGTCATCGGCCAGAAATACGGCACGGTGGCCACGGCGGCGTACAATTTGGAACTTCTCTTGGCGGGCACGGCCTGGAGCTCGCTTTCGGCCAGTAGCACACGCGAGGACGACCCGGAAATGGCGGAGGTGTTTGAGTTTCTCTCTCAAACCAGTATTCAGGCCTATCGTGGTTTGATCGAGGAGCCTGGATTTATGGACTTTTTTCGGCAATCGACCCCGATCGATGTGGTCGAGCGAAGTACGATTGGGTCTCGCCCCTCCCGTCGAACGGGAGATTCGGGTTGGGGCGATTTACGAGCGATCCCATGGGTTTTTAGCTGGTCTCAATCCCGTTTCTTTTTGCCGGGCTGGTATGGTGCGGGCGTGGCTCTCCGAAAACTGCAAGCGGATCGCCCCAAGCTTCATCGGCTTTTGCGGGAGAAGGTGAAGAAGTGGCCGTTTGCTCGGTATGTGTTTAACAACCTAGAGAGTGGGGTCGCGAGTGCGGACCTGGAAGTGGGCTACTGGTATGCGGAGTTGGTCGCGGACGAAAAGCTGCGCCAGCGTATTTTTGGTCTGATTCAGGGTGAATTCAGTGCGGTGAAGGAAGGCTTGGCCGAGCTTTTCCCTGATTCCCTGGCCAAACGTCGACCACGATTTCGATTTACAGTGGAGCGGAGAGTACGACCCCTACGAGCTCTGCATCGTTGGCAGGTGAATGTGCTACGGGATTGGAGGCGGGCGGAGGGTAGTGGCAATCCGGAGGCGGAGTCGATGTTGGGCGAGTTGCGACAGACGATCGCGGCCATTGCCGCTGGGCTGCGAACGACGGGATAAGGATCATTCATGCGAAATAGGGCAGGCTGGAAGGTCGTCCTGGCGGGCACTGGAATCAACCTAGCTTTGGGCATTCTTTATGCCTGGAGTATTTTTAAGACGGCCATCGAGAAGGATCTGGGTTGGGATTCCGCCAAGTTAAACGATCCTTACGCCATTTGTTGTCTGGTGTTTTCTTTCTCCATGATTCTGGCGGGCAGGTGCCAGGATAAAATCGGGCCGCGTTGGACGGCGACTCTAGGGGGTGTTTTGGTGGCAATCGGTTTGGCCCTTGTATCCCAATCCCGTAGCTATGGCGTCTGGGTCCTGGGGTTTGGGGTTCTAGTGGGCATGGGTATGGGATTTGGTTACTCCTCCGCCACTCCACCCGCTCTGAAATGGTTTCCCAGTTCCCAGACGGGAAAAGTCGCTGGGATCGTCGTGGCTGGATTTGGCTTAGCCCCTTTATATATCGCCCCTTGGACGGAAACCCTCCTGAAAACGGGAGGCCTCCAACTCGCAACGGCTTTTTACGCGGTCTTCTTCTTGGTGGTGGTTTGTGGGTTGGCGACTTTTCTGAAGAATCCAGAAAATGCTCAAGGGCTTACGGTGGTTTCCCAGGATGGCTTGAGGAGTTCCGTCTCTCCATTCGCTATGCTGCAAACGAGAGAATTTTATCTCCTATGGTGGGTGTACTTCATTGGGGCAGGAGCCGGCTTGATGGTCATCAGCAGCATGAACGGCATGGCCAAGAAAAGCATGGGGGATTATGCCTATTTGGCGGTGATCGTTCTGGCCATTGGGAATGCGGCGGGGAGGGTGGTCGCAGGTGTTGTTTCTGACCGGATCGGGCGCAAGGCCACGCTGTTGATTGTCACCCTCTTGCAGGCGGGGTGCATGCTGCTCTCCATTCCGGTAACCCAACAAGGCCACTACGCCCTCTTGATCGTTCTCCTCGCCACCATGATCGGCTTCAACTACGGGGCCAATCTCTGTCTTTTTCCGGCCTTCGTGAAAGACCTTTATGGGGTGCAGCACTTTGGCATGAATTACGGGATTCTTTTTACCTCGTGGGGGATCGGGGGGTTTGTCTTGAGTCGAGTGCAGCAGATGCTGAGGGCTTCCAGCGGTGATTTTCGATCCTCCTTTATGGTTGCGGCCGGGTTGCTTTTGGTGGGTTCGGCCATTTCGCTTTTCTTGAGGGGTTCGAAGAAACCTTGCTTGGCCAAAACTTAAGTTACGATAAAGTTCGTTCATGATTTTCGAGACACCCGATCTGGTTTTTTTAGGCTTCTCTCTTTTGAAAGCGATGGCGGTGGCCGGGGTCGTTTTAGTGATGGTGCCAGGAAGTGTGACGGCCGAGCGACGGCTAAGCGCTTGGATCCAAGATCGGCATGGGCCGAATCGTGTCGGAATTCCTTTTACGAATATTCGGATCTTTGGCTTGGGGCAAGGATTGGCCGATGCGATGAAGTTTCTCCTGAAAGAGCAGTTTGTGCCGGCTTCCGTCAACAAACTGTACTTTAACCTCGCTCCGATTTTGGCCATGGTCCCCGCGCTGGTGACGGTTGCGGTGATCCCTTTCGCTCCGGGGTTCGACTTGCGCCCGTTGGCTGGGTTGCTGGCCGAGCCGTTGCACTGGACGGACGCCACCGTGCAGGCATTTCAGATCAGCGGGGTGGTGGCCAATCTGGATATCGGCCTTCTGTTTGTTTTCGCCGTGATCTCTCTCAGCGTGTACGGAATTGTGCTGGCGGGTTGGGCCTCCAACTCAAAGTATCCCTTCTTGGGCGGGATCCGTTCCTCCGCCCAGATCATTTCGTACGAAATCGCCATGGGAGCCTCCGTCGTTCCTGTTTTTCTGGTTACGCAACAGCTCAACCTTGGGAAAATTGTGGAGTATCAAATTCAGAACGGGTGGCTGGCCTTGCCGCAGCTTGGGGGCGGCCTCGTTGGAATTCTTTTCGGTTTGTGCCTTGCTTTTTCCTTCTTGGTGTTTCTCGTAGCCGCATTTGCGGAAACGAACCGTCTCCCTTTCGACTTACCCGAAGCGGAGACGGAGTTGGTCGGCGGGTATCATACGGAATATTCGGGCATGCGTTTTGCCCTCTTTTTCTTGGGGGAGTATGCGGCCATGATTTCCGCTTCGGCCATCATGGTAACGGTTTTTCTTGGCGGATGGAGTCTGCCATTTCCTTGGTTTAACGCGCTACCCATGCCGGAGACGGTGTTGGGCTTTGCCCTACCATCTTGGTTGGCGGGTCAAGCCATGCCGTGGTGGTTTGGATTTGTGTCGGTCGGAGTCTTTTTGGCGAAAATCCTGGTTTTTATCGGTTTCTTTATTGTCATCCGATGGACGATTCCCCGATTTAAATATGATCAACTGATGAATCTGGGATGGAAGTTCTTTATTCCGGCCGCATTCATCAATATTTTTCTGGTGGCGGCGCTCGTCCTCGTCAAAGGTTAATCCGGTGATGAGGAGAGGCCTGGTGGAAGGCGGGCGGTTGAGGTGGCCACTGTTCCACGTTGTCCTTTGGGTGACCTTCATTGGGGTTTTAGGCGTTTTTGCCGCAGAAAAGGGCCCCACTCTCGTCATCCAAAAGGATGAGCACCGGATTGCGGGGGTTGGGACGAATGGCATCACCCGGTGGACTTCCACTGTGGCGCGAGATGGGGAAAAGGTTTCCGCGGTGAATCAAAGTGGAAACACGGCCATGGTCAGCATCATCCACCAGAAGACCGGCAAGATACGGATTCAGACCTATGATGCCGACAAGGGCATTTTGAAGTTTTCCAAAAGTATGAATTAATCAAGGATGAGATCTGCTTCTGATCTAAGATAAGCGAATCTCCACTGGCATGGTGCTGAGTTTTTTATAAATCTGGCCGAGCCGATAGATAGGCCACCACCGGTAAAGGTAAATGTCGAGAGGGCGCCACATGGCGACCCACCCGAGGATGATTAGCCCTTCCTGAAGAATAGCCCGAAACTGTCCGAATTCGGCGTGGATGGCTTGTGCTCCCATCATGCAGGCGACAAGGAAGGACGTGGCGATGATCAGGTTGATCCAGCCATGACGAAGGATTTGCTTGAATTCGCGTCGATTGAGTTCGTAGCGATACTGAAAGTAGTGGTGGATCGACTCTTGCAGAGTCCGCTCGGCCTCCAAGCGGTCGCAGTTTTGACTGAGATGAACGATAAGCTTGAAAGGTCTTTGGAGAGAGTGCTCTTGAGCCCAGCTGACGATGAACTCCTCTGCCTCGGGATCAAGATCCCGCTCATGAAAGGGGGAGGGATCGATCGAGTTAAAGATCTGCTGGAGGGTTTGGACTTTGACCTCAATCAGCTGATATTCGGGCTGTACGGGCATTTCATGACTGTAAAGGGGAAGATCATGAAGGAAAGAACGGCCAGGGGATGGTGGAAGGTGCAAGGCGAGAGGCGGCTATCGGCCTCCCGCGTATTGGTCACATATCCTTGGCGAAGTAGGTAAAGATGATGTCGGCCCCAGCTCGGCGGATGGAGAGGAGGGATTCATCTCTGGCTTTCCGTAGATCGACCCAGCCTTTCTGAGCGGCGGCGTAAATCTGGGCGTATTCACCAGAGACCTGATAGGCGGCGAGGGGAAGACGAGTGCTTTCCCGTAAATCACGGAGGATATCGAGGTAGGGTCCGGCCGGTTTCACCATCAGGACATCGGCACCTTCTTTTTCGTCGAGGAGGGCATCTTTCAGAATGGCTCGGCGGTTGGCGGGATCCCCCTGATAGCCCCGTTTATCGAGGGAATGGGTTCCGGCAGATTGGGCGCTCCCGACGGCATCACGGAAAGGTCCGTAAAGGGACGAGGCAAACTTGGCCGCATACGAAAGAATTCCAGTTTCGGTGAAACCGGCTTGGTCGAGGGCCTGCCGAATGTATCCGATCCGACCATCCATCATGTCGGAGGGGGCAACAAAATCGGCACCGGCATCAGCTAAAAGGACGGCCTGTTTCAGGAGGAGGCGGACGGTGGAATCGTTGTCGACATCCTTGCCCGAACGATGCAAGAGGCCGTCATGGCCATGGGAGGTGTAAGGATCGAGGGCGACGTCCGTAAATAGTGGGAGGTCAGTCAGCTCTTTTTTGAGGGATTGGATTGCCCGAACGATTAACCCCCTTGGATTGAGGGCTTCCTTGGCGTTGGGGGTGCGTAGTCTTTGCGGAATGAATGGGAAGATGGCGATTCCGCCGACGCCACGGCGGGAGAGTCGTTGCGCTTCTCGGATTAGGGAAGGGATTGGAAAACGAAAATGACCGGGAAGGCTGGGGATGGACTCCGGTTTGCCTTGACCATCGATAACGAAAAGCGGGGCGACAAGATGAGAAGGGGACACTGCAGTTTCAGTGAAAAGCCGACGGATTCCCGATGTCCGACGGAGGCGTCGGGAACGGATGGGGATCGAAAGAAGGACTTTGGGCATAGGAGTATCCTACCCAGCAGCTGAGGAAGAGCCAATTCTGGCCACTTGACGGTCGGCAAATGTTTGACAAATTATTTGACATGCAAACGAATGTGAGTGGTCTGTTGCGGGAGTTTCCCAAGTACCGGCAAGCCGCCATGGCGGGGCACAAGGTCTTGATTAAAACAAGAGAGGGAGATTTGACCCTTTCGTCCTGCAAAAAGGCGGAAGCGAAGCTCTTGGGGTGTATGAAGGGGGTTTTTCAAAATACGAATCATGATCTGACCCGGCCTACTTTAGCAGAGAAAAACTGGAAATACTGGATTTGAAGGTACTGCTGGATACCCACGCGGTTCCTTATGTATTTGGTGACCCAGCCAAGCTGGGCAATGACTCCAGAAGAGTTCTTGAAAGGTGCGATCCTGAGCAGATCGGGATATCCGACTTTTCACTTTACGAGTTAGCCGTTCTTTTCGAAAAGGGGCGGATCAAAATTTCCCGATCCGCAAGCACAGTCCTCAGTGAGATCACATCCCGTATCACAGTTGTTGCCTTGGATGGTGCGATCGCTCTGGATGCCACCCGATTGCCTCTGCCTCACGGAGATCCATTCGATCGTGTGATTGTAGCGACCGCGCGGCGACACCATTTGCCCTTGATCACCAAGGACGCGATGATTGTTGCCAGCAAATTAGTGAAAACGATTTGGTAGAAATTGCTACCGCGGGAGAACAGTCCAGGCGTCTTTCCAGAGGATGAAGGCAAACGCAAAGCAGATAAGGGCGGCGATCCAACGGCCATTTTTCTCTAAAAGGTCGGAACACTTTTCTTTGATGGCGGGGCCGGCCTGAGGTCGAAAAATGGCCAAAAGGAGAGGCACGATGGCCGGCAAGAGCGACAGGAAGCTGAAGAGGGAGAAGGCAAAAATCTTCACCAGGGCATCGTTGGCTCGCGCGATTTCATGGCCCACGGTGAAAGCCAGAATTGAGGTTTTGGGGTGCAGACCCGTGGTGGTCAGTCCAATCAGGAACGTGCTGGAAAGGTAATGCGTGTTAATCGTCGGTTCCGAGTTTGTATTTAACGAGGGAAAATAGGAGAGCAGCTTGGCCTTCAGTCCGGTAGGGGTGGATTTTGGTTTGGGGTTACGGTCATCCTTTCCGGTGAGGAACTGCCAAGTGCGATAGAGCCCGACCGCGAGAAGGGCCGTGCCAATGCTCGCCCGCAGGCCGAAACGAAACCAGGAGTGATGCTCTGCCCCCGAAGTGGCACTGGGGGTAATCCAAATGCCGAGGGCAAGGGCAAGAAAGAGGCCGATGGCGGCACCGAGAAAAAAAACAGTCGAGTTGAGGCGGGCACGGGTTTGGTGGGCGGCCATAACCAGCGCAAGGATGAATACTTCCGGACTGAGCAGAACCACCATACCCATGGAAAAGGCAGTCGTTAGGGTGTGGGGTAGGGACGCGCGATCCATGAAAGGTCAATATGCGGAGTGGCGGAACAGCTTCAATCCCCGTCTTTCCCTTGCCTGCCAAAGTGGGAGGTAAATGATTTATGTTTTGCCCGTAACTGCCTAGATTTCACCGATGGAAGATGTCAGGCTTTTCGATACCGCGAGCCGTTCCGTAAAACCCCTTTCGGCAGCTGAGGGCAAGGCGCTGAAGTTTTATGCCTGTGGGCCAACGGTGTACGGGCCCGCCCATATTGGTAATTTTCGGACTTTTGTGGCGCAGGATCTGCTGGTTCGGGTATGGCAGGAGGCGGGGGGAAAGGTTCAACATGTGCGGAATCTGACCGATGTGGATGACAAGACAATCCGTGGAGCGAGGGAAGCCAAGCAAAGGCTGGGAGATTTTACTCAGGGATGGACCGACCGGTTTTGGAAGGATGGGCAGGCCCTTGGGCTTCAGAAGCCAACCAAGGAGCCTCGGGCCACGGAGTTCATTCCGAAGCAGATTTCCCTGGTTGAGAAACTGGTCCAGGGAGGTCATGCCTACGTGGCGGGTGGTTCGGTCTATTTTCGGGTCAAATCCTTCGCTTCCTATGGAAAGCTATCCCATCTGGATGAGCGGGAGGTGAAGGAGGGTGCTTCGGGTCGGGCGGATGCGGACGAGTACGCCCGGGAGCAAGCAGCCGACTTTGTTTTGTGGAAAGCTTATAAGGAGGAGGATGGGGATGTGTTTTGGGAAAGTCCTTGGGGAAAGGGTCGGCCAGGATGGCACTTGGAGTGCAGCGCGATGGCGATGGAAATTCTGGGGGAGACGATCGATCTGCACGGTGGTGGGGCTGATTTAATTTTTCCTCACCACGAAAATGAGATTGCGCAAAGCGAAGCGGCAACGGGGAAGGCGTTTGTTCGTCACTGGTTTCATGTTTCCCATCTTTTGGTGGAAAATCGGAAAATGAGTAAAAGTCTGGGCAATCTTTATACTCTGGACGATGTGACATCCCGCGGGTGGGACTCCTCGGATCTTCGGTTGGTGCTGCTTTCCGGACACTATCGGCAACCCTTAAACTTCTCTTGGGACACGATGAGTGCGGTTCATCACGGCAGGGAAAGACTGGGAAGATTGCGCAGTTGGTTGGAGGAAAGCTCCAAAGGAGTGAAAGGGAAGGGCTGGGGCTCCTTTCAGTCGGCTTGGGATGCTTTGCGGGAAGATTTAGAGACGCCCAAGGCTCTGGGGGCGATGTACACGGCCGTGGGGGAACTGGAGCAGAAACGAAAAACGGGTCTGACGCCGGAAGTGGCGGCGAAGGAACTGGCGGGACTGGATCGGATTCTGTCCGTTTTTGGGGTGGAACCAGCTTTTGAGAAAACGGCAGAGGCACCAGATGAAATCAGAAAATTAGGGGAAGCCCGGGAGGCTGCTCGCAAAGCGAAGGATTGGAAGGAGTCGGATCGGCTTCGGGATGAGTTGGCCCAGCATGGTTGGGAGGTGCGAGATGCGGCCGGCAGTTGGCGGCTGGTGCGGAAGCCGGGAACTCCCTAGGTTCAAGCGATGGCCATGACCCCACTGGAGGAGCTGAGACATTCGACCGCCCACGTGCTGGCGACGGCGGTGCTGCGGTTATGGCCGGATGCCTTGCTGGATATCGGTCCTCCGACGGATGCGGGGTTCTACTACGATTTTGATTTGTCTCACCGCTTCAGCGACGAGGACTTTGCGAAAATAGAAGCGGAGATGAAAAAGGTGGTGAAGGAGAACCAGCCTTTTACGCGTAAGGAGGTGAGTCGGACTGAAGCGAAGGCATTCTTTGAGGGAAAGAAGCAGTCCTACAAGATTGGGCGCTTAGGGGATATACCGGAGGGGGAGGCCATATCGTTCTACACGAACGGGGAGTTCACCGATCTCTGTGCGGGCACTCACGTCAAGAGCACGGGGGAGATTCAGGCGTTTAAGTTGCTCCGCTTGGCAGGGGCTTATCATCGGGGAGACGAGAAGAATAAGATGCTGCAGCGGATCTATGGGACAGCTTTTCCGACCAAGGAGGAGCTGGAGGCCAGTCTCAAGGCCCAAGAGGAAGCCCTGCAGCGTGACCATCGGAAGCTGGGCAAAGAGTTGGACCTCTTTCTGATCGATGACGAGGTGGGGCAGGGGTTGGTGATGTGGACTCCCAACGGGGCAATCGTTCGGCATGAGATGCAGAAGTTCCTTTTGGAGGAGTTGGGAAAGCGTGGATATGAGCAGGTCTTTACCCCGCATATCGGACGACTGGGGTTGTACAGGACCTCAGGGCATTTTCCGTACTATCAGGAGTCACAGTACCCGCCGATCATTGACCGGGAGACAATGGAAAAGCTCGCCAAGGAGGGTTGCTCCTGTGCCGAGCTGAGTAACAAGATTGAAAAGGGGGAGATTGAGGGATATTTGCTGAAGCCGATGAACTGCCCGATGCATATTCGGATTTATGCGTCGCGCCCGAGGTCGTATCGGGATCTGCCGGTTCGTTTGGCGGAATTCGGGACGGTGTATCGATGGGAGCAGTCGGGAGAGTTGAATGGGATGACTCGGGTACGTGGCTTTACTCAGGACGATGCCCACTTATTTTGCACCGAGGAACAGGTTGCGCCGGAAGTGGAGGGGTGTTTGGAGATGGTCCGTCTGGTTTTAGATACCCTCGGCATTGGTGATTTTCGGGTTCGGGTGGGTCTGCGCGATCCTGCCTCCGATAAGTATGTTGGATCGAAAGAGGGTTGGGAGAAAGCCGAGGCGGCGGTCAAGGCAGCGGCGAAGAAGCTTGGGGTGAAGACGAGTGAAGAGCCTGGGGAGGCTGCTTTTTACGGACCCAAAATTGATTTTGTGGTGAAGGATGTCATTGGGAGGGAGTGGCAGTTGGGAACGGTTCAGGTCGACTACAACCTGCCGGAGCGTTTCGATTTGACCTACACCGGTTCCGATAATCAGAAGCACCGGCCGGTGATGATTCATCGGGCGCCCTTTGGCTCGCTGGAGCGTTTCACCGGGGTTTTGATCGAGCATTATCGCGGAGCCTTTCCAGTGTGGCTGGCACCCGAGCAGGCTCGCTTTCTCCCGGTGAACGACCAGATGATTGCTTATGCCGAAAAGTGCGCCGAACAGTTTAAAGCCGCGGGGTTAAGAGTCTCGGTGGATAAGAAAGGGGATAAACTGGGAGGTCAGATTCGTAGGGGTCAGTTGGAGAAAGTTCCATTTTTATTGGTTTGCGGCAACAGGGAGGCGGAGGCAGGTCAGGTAGCGGTGCGGAGTCGGGAAAAGGGGGATGAGGGGGCGCAGAGTGTCGAGGTGGTCATGGAGCGGTTGGTGAATCTGATGAAACAGCGGGTTTCTTAGGCTGAATATTTAAGGTGGCGGAGGGCAGGAAGTGGGGTATTTTCGCCCTTCCATCTTGAAAGCCAACGAGTTTAGGCCTGTCTCTCCCGATTCTTGGGGCTCCGTCCCTCTGTCCATGTGGCAGGATTGGTCCTGGCAACTCCGCAATCGAATTCAGACACTGGAGCAGTTAGAGGAGCGTCTTTCTCTTACACCCGAGGAGCGAGCGGGGACGATTTTAGCCGGGAAAAAGTTAGCCCTCGGCATTACCCCCCACTTTTTCAGCCTGATTGATCGGAATGATCCTGACTGTCCGATCCGGAGGCAGGTGGTGCCTCGCATCGAGGAGTCGGTCAAGGCCCCGGATGAGATGATGGACCCTTGTGGGGAAGACTCCCACATGCCGGTTCCTGGCTTGGTCCATCGGTATCCGGACCGAGTCCTGCTTTTGGTGACCGACCGTTGCGCTTCGTACTGTCGTTACTGCACGCGGAGCCGTGTCGTGAGTGGAGCAGGGGAGCAGGAGTTGACGATGGACCTAGAGGGGGCGTTCTCTTACTTGGAAAAGCATCCCGAGGTGCGGGATGTTCTGCTTTCGGGGGGCGACCCGCTGCTCCTCTCCGACGCCAAGCTCAACGCAATTTTAACCCGTCTGCGGCAGATCCCGAGCATTGAGTTCATTCGCATAGGAACGCGGATTCCCATATTTCTGCCACAACGGATCACTCCGGAGCTGGTCGCCATCCTTAAAAGACATCACCCCTTGTGGATGAGTGTTCATTCGAATCACCCGGCCGAATTGACCCAGGAGGTTCGTCAAGCTTTGGAGAGGTTGGCGGATGCGGGGATTCCGCTTGGCAACCAGAGCGTTCTGTTAAAGGGAGTGAATGATCGCCCCGAGATTCTCAAAGAACTTTTGCACAAGCTGCTGCTTTGCCGAGTGAGGCCATACTATCTTTACCAGTGCGATCTGATTACCGGCTCGGCGCATTTGCGAACTACGATTCGAGAAGGGCAGGAGATCATGGAGCAGTTGCGCGGTCACACCACTGGGTATGCCGTGCCGACCTACGTGGTGGATGGGCCCGGCGGTGGGGGCAAGATTCCGATTGGTCCTAACTACATCGTTGGAATGGCGGATAATCGCGTCATTCTAAAAAACTATAAGGGTGATGTGTATGAATACCCTGAAATCGGCCAAACTCGTATAGCCGACCTTCGCGGTTGACCTGGGCAGACCGTCCGACGCTACGGCTGAAACCGGGCGGAAGATCAAAAGCGCTCGCTGGGCATCCTTGGATTCTTAAGTCGGAAATCGAAACTGAACTCGGCCAGGAGTGGAGCGGTCAATCGGTCAGAGCAACGGGTCAGCAGGGGCAGTTGATGGGGACCGGGTTTTATTGCGAGGGGGCACGGGTGGCCTGGCGAAGATTTCGCAAAGATGAGGGTGATTTTGATGCAGATTTCGTGGAGGATGCTTTGCAAGCAGCCCTACATAAGCGCAAGGGAACGCCTGCACGGAGGATTGTTTGGTCGGAAGCGGACTCGATGCCAGGACTGGTGCTGGATCAGTATGGAAAGTATCTCGTGGCACAGATCACTACTGAGGGCATGGAGAGGAATTGGGAGCTTGTTCGCACGGTCGCAGAAAAGATCATCCAGCCGGAGGGGATATGGATTCGGAGGGATGCTTCAGGAAGAAAACTCGACGGGATGGAGATCCTTCCGGGCGAGGCAGTCGGCACAGTCCCAGAAAAGCCTATCCTGGTTGAAATTGCTGGGACTGAGGTGTGGGTCGATTTGCGGGCTGGACAGAAGACAGGCACCTATTTGGATCAGCAGGAGAATTATGGGATTGTTGCGCAGGAGAGTGGGGGACGAAAGGTTCTTGATCTCTTTTGTCATACGGGGGGGTTTGCCCTTCGTTCAGCCCGAGCGGGTGCGATCGAGGTGACAGGAGTGGATAGCTCCCGTCCTTCCTTGGAGTTGGCTAGGCAAAGCGCAGAGCATCATGGATGGAAGATTCGGTGGGCTCAAGAAGACGTGACACGGTTTCTTCGGACGTGTCGCAAGGGGCAGTACGATCTGGTGATTTTAGATCCACCAGGCTTAGTCAAAAGCCGTGATAGTGCCGAGGGAGGAACCAGGGTGATGGCTGAACTTCACCGCAGCTCCCTGAAGGTCCTCGCCCGGGGTGGATTACTGGCCACGTTTTCTTGCTCGCACCGCGTCGGCAGTGAGGAATTGTTAGGGATGGTCAAACAAGTTGCGCAAGAGGAGGGTCGGGTTTTGCAGATCAAGACTAAGCTGGAACAGTCATCCGACCATCCGGTAGATCCGGCTTTTCCTGAAAGTCGCTATTTGAGCGGCTTTCTTCTGGAGGTGAGATGAGGCTCTTGGCGCTGGCGCTGCTGTTCCTGTGCGCTCCGGTGGGTGCGAAGGAGTTGGCCCATCCCAAGGATTGTGACGGGAAGGTGGTGGAGCTCAATCCAACGAACCGAATCACGATTGTGCTGGCAAGTAGCCAATCCTTGGCGGATACCACACGGGAGTTTGGGCGGGCGGTCTACGGATGGCAGGGGAGAAAAGAATTTCGAGTCATCGTGGTCGTGGATTTGAGAAAGTCCCTGGGAACTCTTTTTCAGGGGTGGACGGTGGGCAAGATGAAGGCAGATCTGAACGAGGAGGCAGAGAGACTGATTCCATGGTATCGAGCCAATCAAAACCCAAACAATCCCCGGCCTGACCTGTGTGGTATTGCCGATTTTGATGGAAAGGTCACTGAGTCCTTGGGTTGGGGTGGTGATGACACGAAGATGAAAGTGAAGATCTTTGGCAAGAGTGGAGATGTGGTATGGTCTGATATGGACGTCATCAGGCCCGATGCCCTTCGTCGCGAGGTGCAGAATCTGCTCGGCCCCCCTGTGCCCACCCCGCCGGATGCAATCCCCAAGAAATCCCGAATGATTCTGCGTAAAGGATGAGTATTTCGGACGGTATCTTTTGTCTTGGGGTGGATCACCATGCGACACCGCTGGGGGTTCGCGAAGTTTTGGCCTCGTCCTCCGGGGACCGTTGGATTCCTCACTTAATTGAGCATGGGGGTGCGGCCGAAGTGGTTTTTTTGAGTACCTGTAATCGCGTGGAGATTTACGGGCGTTCGGAAAGTCGGGGACCCGCGATTGTTTCTGATGTAGCGCGTTCGATGCCTTTGGAGTTAGGGAACGCTTGGCGAGAGGCCCGGGGGGTCTACCTGCACGAAGGGATTGCGTGTTGGCGGCATTTGGCTGAGGTGGCCACGGGGCTTCGATCCATGGTTGTCGGGGAGGGGGAAATACTGGCGCAAGTTCGTCAGGCGTATGCGGGGTCGAGGAATGCGGGCGGTACAGGACGCTCCATGCATGCACTTTTTCAGTCAGGTTTGCGGGCGGCACGGGCGGCGCGGGCGGTGGCGGGATTTGGCCAGGGGGATGCCTCCGTCGGTCGGTTGGCCGCGGAAGCGCTGGAAGAGATGGGCGGCGGAGGAGAAAGTAGGCCTCTCCTTCTTTTAGGTTCTGGACTAACCGCGCGCAGCTTTGTGTCGGCGTATCGAAATCTATCGGAGCGGCCGCTATGGATCTCCTCCAGATCAGCCGAGCGAGCGGGTACACTGGCGGCAGAGTTTCATGCTCATCGAGTGGAGTGGGGGAATTGGCCAAGGAGTGTGGCCGATGTGTCGGTGGTGGTTTCGGCTTTAGCCGGGGGGGAGTTGCCGTGGTCGGAAACGAGTCATGGGGGGCCAGACATATTGATGGACTTAGGTGTCCCCAGGACTTTGACAGCGCTTCAGCGTTCTTTTCCTAGAGCGACTTGGGTAGATTTGGAGGAGTTAGCCAGGAGAAGCGAGATCAAGCCCGAATCACTCCAGGCGATTCACCGTGCCGAAGAGGTTCTGCGGAGGCATGAATCGATCTTTGCCGTTGGCCGTTCCCCAAGCGTGGAGGGTTCTCGGGTAGTTGAGGGATGAAGTTTCGGCTGGGAACACGAGGGAGTCGCCTTGCCCTAGCGCAAGCGAGGAAGGTAGCGGATCAGATGCGTCAACTTCACTCTGGCTTAGGGGTCGAGTTGGTCGTGATCCGCACGGCGGGGGATGTTCGTTCTGAGTTTGGTGACGAAGTTCCCACCGTGGTCGGTGAATTTAGTTCGGCGCTGGAGGAGGCTCTTTTTAAGTCAGAAATTGACGGAGCCGTGCACAGCGCGAAAGACTTGCCTACCGTAATTCCGGAATCTTTGGTGGTGGGGGCTTATCCCGAAAGAGTAGATCCAAGAGATGCATGGGTTTTTCGGGCGGGCGAAACATTTTCGTTGAATTCCTCAGGATGGGTGGGAACGGAGAGTCCGCGGCGAAGGCTTTTTTGGGGCGAGCATTGGCCTCAGACCCAATTTCGAACTATTCGGGGAAATGTGGATCGTCGAATGGAGAGATGTCGGCAAGAGAAAGAGTGGAGTGGAGTTCTTTTGGCCTGTGCGGGAATTGATCGTCTTGGGGGTGTTATGGATGGACTTGTCATGGAGCGATTGGACATTCCGTGGATGATTCCAGCCCCTGGTCAGGGGGCGCTGGCCGTGCAGTGTCGACGGGATGACCGAAAAGCAGTTGAGATGCTCTCCCGTTTAGACGATCCAGACGTTCGCAGTTGTGTCAGTGCGGAAAAAAGCTTTCTAGAAAACTGGGGGGGAGGCTGCTCCGAATCACTTGGGGCCTTGGCCAGGATTCAACCCAATGGAACACTCCATCTCCAGGCGGGGGTGAAAGACCGATTTGATCGTCTCCAGAGAGCCTCAATCGAGGGACCCGTACGCGAAGCGGAGATGGTGGGCGCACGCCTGGCGGAGGAGATGCGTCGTGGGTAAGTGCGGAAAAGTGTGGTTGGTCGGGGCGGGACCCGGAGATCCGGGTTTAATGACTCAGCGCGGGATTGACGTGCTCAAAGTTGCCGAGGTGATCCTCTACGATCGACTGGTTCATCCGGCCATTCTGCTGAACGCGTCGCCGGACGTGCTTTGGATTGATGCGGGCAAGACTCCCCGAGGCCGACGAATGGAACAGCATGAAATTCATCGCCTACTCATTTCCCATGCGGCCAAGGGGAAAAGGGTGGTCCGCCTGAAGGGTGGAGACCCATTTATCTTTGGCCGAGGGGGCGAGGAGGCAGAAGTTCTGGCCCAGGCCAAGATACCCTTCGAGGTGATTCCGGGTGTGACCGCGGGTATCGCTGGGCCGGCCTATGCGGGAATCCCTGTCACCCAGAGGGGAATGAGCACGGAATTGCTGTTTCGGATTGGGGCTCGGGCGGAGGGATCGGTCCGAGGGAAGACTTTGGTCGGGTATATGACAGTGGAGGGCATGGGGGATTTTTTAGAGCGGGCGCTGGATTTAGGATTCTCGCTTTCCACCCCGGCTGGGGTGATCGAAAGGGCCACCACCTCCCAGCAAAGAGTAATCACGGGAACAATCGGAACATTGGCCAACCTCGCCAAGAGGAAACGCGTTTCGGCTCCCGCCATTGTGGTCGTGGGCTCCGTGGTTTCTCTTCGAAATAAGCTGAGGTGGTGGGAAAGAAGAATATTGGCGGGTAAACGTATTGTCCTTACGGCAAGCGAAGCTCTGAGGAAAGGTTGGCGGGAGTGTTTCGAGGATCTGGGCGCGGAGGTGTGGGAAATTCCGATGACCCACATTTATCCGCTGATTCCCGAGAAGGCTTGGGTTCAGAAGATCTTGAAGGCGGATTGGTTGGTTTTCACCAGTGCGTCCGCGGTGCGTTTTTTTCCCCAAGCGGTGGGTGATCTGAGGAAAGTGGCGGGGTGTAAAATTGCGGCGGTCGGGAAAGGCACGGCAGATGTCTTGGGGGCGATTGGTCTGCCAGCCGATTGGGTGGGGCAGGGGCCCGGCTCGGAAAAGCTGGTGCAGGGATGGCCACAGTGGGCCAAGGGTAGAATCTTGCACATTACAGGAGATGCGGGAGATGACTCGATGATCCAGAGATTTCGAAAGCGTGGCTATCAGGCCGATCGAATCATCATTTATCGAAATCAGGGAGGTCGGTCTGTTCCCAAGCCTGTGCAGGATGCTTTGCAAAAGGAGGGGGCCGATTGGCTTGTTTTTGCCAGCGGAACGGCGGCGTCGCGCTTTCGCAGGCTTTTTCCAAGATTGAAAAAGATTCGTCAAGTCGTGGCTATCGGGCCGGCCACAGCGCGGGCCGCGCGCAACGCTGGGTGGAGGGTCTCCTGTGTGGCGAAGGAGCCCTCGGCACAGGGGGTGCTTCGTGCGATGATGAGTACCTCATGAATCCACTTTTGGACGAAACGATGGAAGGGGCGCACGTGGCCTTAGCGATGGGGGATATGGCCGCCGCCGCTGCCCTTTATCGAAAAGCAACCGAGATTGATCCCGCTTATGCCGAAGGCTGGCAGGCGCTGGGCATGGCTTTGGTGAAGCTCGATCAGTTGAATGAAGCAATTGAGGCACTACAAAAGTTGATTCAGTTAAAGCCAAAGGACCAGTTGGCTTATAGCAGTCTTTCCCTGGCCTTTGGAAGGGCAGGAAGAATTGCCGAAGCCGAAGAAATGTCGGCCAAGGCAAAAGTCGCGGGATGGGGTGGCGACCCAACTAAGATTGGGGCGTGAGTTAGGGGTGTTGGGAGAAGTATCGACGAGTTTCGGCAGCGATCACGCCGCTCAGAAGGAGCAAGGCGGCTAGATTCGGCAGAGCCATCAGGCCATTCATGATGTCACAAAAGTTCCAGACCGCGTCGCTCTTCCAAATCGCGCCCATAAACACGGCGATGACCCACAGAAGCCGATAAGGCAGGACGGCGCGAACTCCGAGTAAATATTCGACTGACTTCTCTCCGTAGTATCCCCATCCCAAAATGGTGGAAAAAACGAAGGTGAGAAGTCCGCCAATCAGAATCATGTCCCCAAACGTGCCGAGATGATGAAACGCCAGGTCACACAACTTGGCTTTGTTGATATCGGGGGTGGTCCAATCGCCTGAGCTGACAATGACCAGACCCGTCAGAGCACAAACGACCACCGTATCCCAAAACGTGCCGGTACCAGAAACAAGGGCCTGCCGAACCGGATCACTCGTGCGAGCGGCCGCCGCGGCAATTGGGGCACTCCCTAGGCCAGACTCATTCGAAAAAAGCCCTCGGGCGATTCCGTAGCGGACAGCCTCCGCGATGCCCGCTCCGACGAAGCCTCCGAGCGCGGCCTGACCCGTGAAAGCGGAGCTCACGATGAGAGAGATCGTTCCGGGGATCTTGTCCCAGCTATAAAGAAGTATCACGATGCACCCGCCCACATAAAAAAAGGCCATAAATGGGACGAGAAAGCTACAGAAGCGCGAGATAGATCGAATCCCGCCTAAAATGACGGCCGCGGTTAGACCCGCCATGGCGAGGCCCAACCACCCGTGAATGGAGGCATCCGAGGCTTGAATTCCGAGGACCGCCTTCTTGACGACAACCATCTCCACGATGGCATTCGATTGGGCCATATTTCCGATGCCAAAGGCTGCCACTGCGGTAAAGATGGCAAAAAGGATGCCGGCCCAACGTGCATTCAGGGCGCGTTCTAAAACAATCATCGGGCCACCCGACATTTCGCCGCGGCTATTGATCGTGCGATATTTAACGGCAAGGAGAGCCTCGGAATATTTGGTGGCGATCCCAAATACACCCGTCAGCCACATCCACAAAACGGCCCCAGGTCCACCGAGCAGGACTGCTCCAGCCACGCCGTAAATATTTCCTGTCCCAATGGTCGCGGCGAGTGCCGTCATAAGGGAGCCAAACTGGCTAATGTCCCCAGGAGCACCCGGCTCCTTGGTGACGGAAAGACGGAGAGCTAAGCCAAGGTGACGTTGAACGAAGCCCGTTTTCCAGGTGAGAAAGAGGTGGGTGCCAAAGAGAAGCGCGATCAACCAAGGACCCCAAATCCATGAAGCTGTTTGCGCTAAAAACGAATCGATCATCAAATCTATTTTTGACCGATGGGCTGGTTTTGAGTTCGTATCTTATCTTTTAATAAAGTGGCGGGCCCTCCTGTGGCCATGGCTTTGCGGTAGGACTCCACCGCCTCCGTATTTCTACCTAGAGCGGCCAGAATATCGGCATAGTGCTCCAGCAGGGTGGGATCATCCGACACTTGTTCCAGCGCTTGGACCATGAGGGGCTCAGCCGACCCTGGATCCCCCATTTTGAAAAGTGCCCAGGCTAAGCTATCGAGATAGGCGGGGTTGTTTGGATTCAGCTCGAGGGCGCGATCGATGAGGGCCTTGGCCTCTTGGAGATTCTTGCCTCGTTCCGCCCACATGTACCCGAGGTAGTTCAGGGATTGGTGGTGGGCGGGATTGATCGATAGGGCGCGTTGTAGGGCAGCCTCCGACCGCTGGGGTTGCCCCGCCTGTTCACAGGCCGCACCGTATTCGAAGTAGAATCCGGCGTCACAAACTTTTGGGTTCCCTCCGGCTAACCGTTCCACTTGGGCAAAGGAGGAGGCGGCTTCCGCCATGCGATTCTCCGCCTTTTCGGCCAGACCGCGGACCAGTAAAAGTTGAAGAGAGTCAGGGTGGGCGAGGGATGCTTGGGCTAAAGTGGCATTGGTCCGGCGAACCTGATTCTGCTTGAGCTGATGAAGAGCCAGGCGAAGGGATTCGGAGAGGCCAGGCTTGGTGGAGGTGTGCAAAGCGAGGACACAGTAAATCTCGGCCCGCGCGGGCAGGTTCAGCTCTTCATAAAGATTGGCCATGACCGGGTAAAGGTTGCGGCGGTTGGGCTTCTCGATTTCCACCCGGCGAAGTAATTCATCCGCCTCAGAAGGTTGGTGATTTAAAATAAGGACAGCCGCCAGTTGCTCCAAAAACGATACTTCTTCCGGACGCTCGTCCACAAATTCGCGAAAGTAGCGTATGGCGGTCGGAAGATCATCGGCAACGAGCGCGATCTCTGCCGCCCGTAGGGTCAATCCCCCCAGACCCGTATTCAGGTCGGCCGCACGCACAAAGGCAGGAAGGACCGAGGTGGCGATTTCACGTTGGGATTTGCGGGCCAGGGAAGTACCCGAACGTAGAAGGCCCTCGGCCACGCGGGCCAGACGAACGGGATCGTCGACATCCCAGCCAGCTAACGCGGTCAAAGCGTCCCGTTGGGCCAAGGCGGCGGCGGTGCCTTGTTTCTCTTGAATCAGGGCAAGACAAAGTAGGGTCGAGCGCTCCGCCTCATCTTGTGGAGATGAGGGGAGAGATTGCAGAATCGAAATGGCCTCCTTTCCACGATAGAGATCGACGAGGCAAGCGGCTTTGGCCAAGGCGGCTTGGCGCGAGGCGGGGTCTGATTCGAGGGCGCGACTGTAGGCATGAAGAGCCAGAGAGGATAGGCCGAGAGCATCCGCGCGCCGACCCTCGGCAAAGGATAGAGCTGAATCGACCCGTTCACTGCGCGCCGGGTCAACGGCGAAAAGCGGAATGGGGAGAAGAGCAAGCAGGGCGCCGAACGCCCAAGGCTTACGTCTTGTACCGCAGGCGCTTCTTATGGCGGTTCGCGCGACTACGCTTGCGGCGTTTGTGCTTCGCGATTTTTGATTTCCGCTTCTTTTTGACTGATCCCATGCAGGCATCGTGGCGTTTGGAGGCTTAGCTGACAACCTTATTTAGCGGATATTCGATGATACCTTCTGCCCCGATCTGCTTTAAGCGGGGAATAATGGATCGCACGGTCTTTTCATCCATGACTGTCTCCACCGCCACCCAACCCTCACGGGCTAAGGCCGAGATGGTGGGATCCCGCAGGGAGGAAAGAGTGGCGTTGACGGCCCGAAGGCAACGGCGGGGCACATTCATTTTCAAACCCACCAGGTCGCGAGCTCGCAAGGCCCCCTCCAGCAGTAAGGCTAGATTTTGAATTCGAGTCCGGTCGGCCGCGTTCGACCAAACTTTTCGGTTCGCGATCAGTTGTGGGTAGGACTCCAGTATTGTATCGAGGATTCGCAGTCCATTCGCAATCAAGGATGAGCCCGTTTCCGTGATGTCGGCCACCGCATCGGCCAGTTCGGGGACTTTCACCTCGGTCGCACCCCAAGAAAACTCCACCTTGGCCTTGATCTTGTGTTGGGCGAGATATTGGCGAACGAGCCCGACCGCTTCCGTCGCGATCCGTTTGCCGCGGAGTTGGGAAGGACGACGAATGGGGGAGCGATTGGGGACGGCAATGACCCAGCGGGCGGGCTGAGCGGTCGCTTTACTGAAGCGCAAAGTTGAGACGGTTTGAACTTTTGCTTTGGTCTCCCGAATCCAGTCGTTACCGGTCAGGCCGAGATCAAGAAAGCCATCTTGGACATAGGCGGCGATTTCTTGAGCGCGAAGGAGGCGAACTTCGAAGTTTGGATCGTCGATGGAGGGGCGATAGGTGCGGGATGCACGGGAAATGGAGTAGCCCGCCCGACGAAATAGTTCGAGCGTCGCTTCCTGCAGACTTCCTGATGGAAGACCAATTCGGAGGGGTTTAGGCACCAAGCCACCTTACCGAAGGGAGGAGGATGGATCAACCCGAGGTTCGGAATCGGAAAAAGTAAGGGCGGGAGGTTTGTTGTTAAGGAATGGCCGGCATTTGTTGCGTGATGCAGTGAATCGCTCCCAATCCTGCCACCAAATCTCGGCAGTCGATCCCGACGACTTTACGGTCAGGAAAAAAGGGGCGAAGCCGATCCAGCACGATGGCATCGGTGGGAGAGGCAAAGGTTGGAACCAGCACGGCGGAGTTACCGATATAGAAATTGGCATGGCTAGCTGGATTGCGGTGATGAGGACCATCGGAACGAGGGGGCATGGGCAGCTCGATGATCTGCAGTGGCTGGCCTTTGGCATCTTGGGCCGAGCGAAGGCGGGCAAGATTCTCTTGGAGGGGCGCGTGGTTGGCGTCTTTGGGGTCGGGCTCGACTACGGTTACGACCGTGCCTGGCGCAACAAAGCGAGTGATATCGTCGATGTGTCCGTCGGTATCGTCTCCCTCCAAGCCATCGTGGAGCCAAATCACTTTTTGAATGCCCAGCCACCGTGTGAGTCTTTCTTCGATATCGGTCCGACGGAGAGATGGGTTCCGGTTGGGGTTCAACAGGCACTGCTCGGTCGTCAGCAGGGTCCCTTGTCCGTCGGTATCCAAGGAGCCGCCTTCGAGAACAAAATCGTGCGTGACCCACGGAATGTCGAGCATCCGACAAGCGGCCGGAGGGATGACATCGTCTAGATCCCACGGCCCATATTTTCGGCCCCAGCTATTAAAGATGAAATCGTGGGCAAGTCGCTGGGGCTGCTTGGCGTCGCGACGAAGGACGAAAATAGGGCCACTATCGCGAACCCAAGCATCGTCGCTCGGGATCGTCAGAATTTTAAGATTGGGGGAGCTAATCTTTTCGCGGGTGAGGCGTTCTTGAATCTGCGTAGCGGCCGAACAATCTTTGGCCAAGAGATAGACCTTCTCGCCTGGAAGCAGGGCTTGGATGATGTGCAGGTAGGTTTTTTCCACGCCTTCGAGAAGACCCGGCCAAGTCTCGGCATTATGGGGCCAAGCGAGAAAAGTAGCTTCGTGTTTTTCCCACTCTGCCGGAAGACGGTAGGCGGACCAATCGACACTCTCGCTGAGGATGGGTGCCTTCAAGACCGGAGAAACCGTTGATCCAGTCCCGCGTAAGCATCTACTCGGCGATCCCTGAGAAAGGGCCAATGTTGGCGGGTCGTGGTGGTTTCCGACAGGTTGAGGGAAGCTTGCAGAATTTGAGAGCGATGAGTGGATGCGACCTGGGTGACATGTCCAATCGGATTCGTGATGAAGGAGGTTCCCCAAAAATTCAGGTTCTTTTCGCGCCCGGTGCGATTGATGGACAGGACAAAAAGGCCGTTGGCAATGGCATGGCTTCGCTGGATCGTTTGCCAAGCACTTCGTTGGGTTTCGCAGACCGATTTTTTCTCGCCCCGCGCCCAACCGATGGCGGTGGGATAGATTAAGATTTGGGCGCCCCGCAAAGCCATTAAGCGGGCGGCCTCGGGATACCACTGATCCCAGCAAACCAAAACCCCCAGACGTCCGACGGGGGTGTCGATCGGTTGAAAACCGGTATCTCCTGGAGTGAAGTAAAACTTTTCGTTGAAGCCCGGGTCGTCCGGGATATGCATTTTGCGGTACTTCCCGAGAATCTTTCCGGTCGGGCCAAAAACGACGGCCGTATTGTGGTAGAGGCCACCCGCCCGTTTTTCAAAAAGGCTGGCGACGAGAGTGATTCCATGTTTTTTGGATGCGGTCGCTAGAACTTCGGTGGTCGGGCCGGGGATCGGCTCGGCGAGTTGGAAGCTTTTATAATTCTGCTTTTGGCAGAAGTAGAGCGATCGAAACAGCTCCGGCAAACAGATCAGCTTCGCCCCTTTCCGAGCAGCCGTCGCGATGTGCGCTAAGGCAACGCGCAGGTTGGCCTCAGGATCGGCCGTGCAGGACATTTGAATCAGTGCAACGGGGAGACTTTTCGATTGGGCCATAGGATTTGCTCAGCGCAGGGCGACAGGTGGAGCGAGAATTTCTGCCAGAACAATTGCCTCTGGCCATGGATGAGAACGTTTCATCCACCGCCGAGGAGAGGTAGCCACATCCCAGTTTTCCGCAGTGGAGAGGGGGGCTTGGGCGCGCAAGCGAGGCAGGGGAAGCGGGGAGGGAACCTGCGGGGCGAGGGCGAAAGCGGTCTCGATGGGTGGAAGAATCCGCGGGGGTGGGGCTTTCTCAAGCTGCGGGGGCGGCGGGGGCGATTCGTGCCGCCTTCGCCCAAGGGCCTCGAGCAGGTCGCCAAACTCATCCAGTGGATCACCAGAGGGTGGTGGATTTGGTGGGTACGCTTCGGGAGCCGAGTTGGGGGAATTGGCGGCACGGCGCTTGGCCCACCACTGAAATAGGCTAACCAGAACGAAAAGAATTGGAACGAGCCATTCCACGGCAAGGAGAACTATTTGGTGGGTGGCTTACCCGCGTCTTTGGCGATGGAGGCTCGCATATCGGTGTCGGCCGAAACGTTGCGAATCTTCTGGTAGTCCATAATGCCGAGGTTGCCTTTTCGAAAAGCTTCGGCCATGGCCAAGGGAACTTGCGCCTCTGCTTCCACTACTTTGGCACGCATCTCTTGTTCGGCCGCGACGGCGGCGGCTCGACGCATTTCCGCCTTGGCCTGAGCGACCTGTTTATCGGCGTCCGCTTGCTCGGCTTGTAACTTGGCACCGATATTGGTGCCCACTCCGACATCGGCGATATCGATCGAAAGAATTTCGTAAGCCGTCCCTGCATCCAGGCCGCGATTGAGAACGTCTTTGGAGATATCCTGCGGGTTCTCTAAAACTCCTTTGTAAGTCTCTTTGGAACCGATGGCGCGGACGATACCTTCGCCCACGCGGGCAATAATGGTTTCTTCGGTGGCTCCCCCAACAAAACGATCCAAATTCGAGCGAACGGTGACGCGGGCGCGAGCTCTCACCGTAATCCCATCCTTGGCGACCCCATCAATGGTGCCTTTGCCGGAATCGGTGCCTGGGCAGTCGATGACCCGGGGATTCACACTGGTGCGGACCGCGTCGAAGACCGTTTTGCCCGACCCTGAGGTGGCCAGATCGATGGCGCAGCAGCGGTTGAAATCCAGCTTAATTCCCGCTTTGTCGGCGGCAATAAGGGCACGAATCACCTGGTCAACGCTCCCACCCGCGAGGTAGTGAGTTTCGAGTTGTGCGGTCGAAACTTCGATCCCAGCGCGAACCGCGGTAATGCGGGCATTGACGATGAGCGAGTTGGGAATTCCGCGCAGACGCATGGCGATCAGGGTGGGGATGCCCACAGGAGCGCCCGAAGTAAGGGCTCGAAGCCAAAGACCGAAAAAATTGATAAGGACTACGGCAAAGACCAAACCAACGACCGCAACCGCGATAAGTAGAATTATAGGCATCAGAGAATCGTAGGGGAAAAGTAAGGATCGGGAAATGAAATATCGAATCGGCCTTACGCCTTCTTTTTTCCTGGCCGTTTTCTGGGGGTGGCGATGGCTTTGACAAAAATGGTGGCTCCTTCGATCTGGTCGATCTGGACCCTGCTTCCTTGGGGAATGAACTGGCCTTCCGCCAGAACATCGAATGTCTTTCCTTGAAATTCGGCCGTGCCACTTGGGCGGAGATCGGTCAAAGCCTTGCCTTGGGTGTTGGGTTCGAGCGAAGGTTCGAACAGGTCGGCCCCAGCGGGAGAGCTGACACTTAATCGAAAGGGACGAAAAAGGGCAGTTTCCGGCAAAAAGCGAGCCGCCAATAAAATGGCAGCTAAGCCGCCAAAGAACCCAACGGCTAAGTTCAGCGCAGGAGCGTTTAACTGGGTCAAGGTGGGCAGGGCGGGGTCAGACGGATATCGATCCACCATGGTGTTCAAGGCCGCGAAAAGAATTAAGGCCAGACCCAGCAGGCCCGGAACAAAGGTTCCGGGAAAAACGAAAAGCTCGGTGATGAGAAGAGCGAGGCCCAAAAGTAAAAGAAGGGCGTTTTCGTAACCGGATAAGCCCGCAATGTAGTGACCAAAGAGAAAGACAAAGGCACAAATTCCACACAAGACTCCAAAGAGGCCGAAGCCGGGAGTTTTGAATTCGAGATATCCGAAGAGAAAGGCGGCACTTAGGAGGATGGGGGAAATCGTGATAATCCAGCGGCTGATGCTCTCAAAACCGGTTGGCTGGATGCGCACAACGGTTGCGCCAGGTTGGATTGTTTTCTCGATCAGAGATTCCAGGTTCGGAGCAACTCCCGCGGCCAGGAGAGGTCGGGCAGGGGATCCAAAACGTCGCGTCGCCTCTTGCGTGGTGAGAGTAAGAATATCTCCTTTGGCCACAATTTCTTGGCCATCAAGTTTGAGGCCGATCTGCTTATTGACCATGGCATCGAAGACGGCGGGGTTGTGACCATTTTGCTCGGCGGCAGCGCGGATCAAGGCGGCGTAGCCTGAGACAAACTTGGGCGGAAGTTCCTTGGGGCCTTCTTGGCCTAAAGTCACGGGGGAAGCGGCTCCAATGATTGCACCGGGAGCCATCCAGATATGTCGAGTGGCGGCGGAGATGAATGCCCCCGCGGAGAAAGCCTCCTTGTCGACATAGGTGTAGGTCCGGTCAGCGGGTTCAAATTTAGCCACGGTGGCCATGACTTCTTTCATGGCCTCCCCTTCACCCCCGGGGGTGTCCATATCGAGGACAAGGGCACTGGCCTTGGCCTCGAGGGCGGCTTTGACGCCCCGACGGACGACGTAGACCGTTCCTTTTTGAATCTCGCCTTGGATGGGCAGGACATAGACGGGCCCAGGGGTAGGCGCAGATTCGGACCGGCCAAGGGTGGGGAAGGCGAGGAGGGCGACGAGGAGGCAGATGAACAGCGTGCGCGCTGAAGGATTTGAACCTCCGACCAACTGCGTGTAAAGCAGCCGCTCTACCCCTGAGCTAAGCGCGCGAAGTATCATTCGGAATCGTACTAGAATTCTTCACGGATAACAAACCACCTGCCAGACCAGATGGTCCCCGTGGGAAAAGCAGACGACGGCGGTGGTGTAGTACTGATCCCGCTCGGCGACCTCAATTAACAAGTGGTTATAGATCCAGTCGAACCCTTGCTGGTGGTTCGGCGATCGGCCGAAGAAGTTGATCACGCCAATTTTATTTTGGCCGACGAGAAGTTCGTGAAGTTGTTGAGGTGTGTAGGGGGCGGCTCCCCCTTGAAAGCCAATGTCCTGTGAAAATAGTTGGACTGGGAGTAGCGAGGTCATGACTCCAAAAAACAGAAAGATTGCTCCGCGAGTTATCACTCTTTGATTATCGGAGGTTCTGGATAAAGCGCCAGCCCTGCCTTGACCGCGCTTGGAAAAATCCTATGGCTAATCGGGTGAAGTTTTCTCTTCCTGTGATCATGTTTCTCGCCTTGCTGGGGGTGGCGAGTCGTTTGCCGGCGGAGGAATCGGACGCAGAAAAACGGTTGTTTGCCAAAGGGCCAGCCCCGGCCAAGGGAGAAAATGGAAAGTGGGGGTTTCGGGCACCGGACGGCAGTTGGGCGGTGGAGGCGAAGTATCTTGAGGTTCAGCCGTTTCAAGCCGACTTGGCCGCGGTGCGGGAAAAGGAGACCTGGGGCTATATTGATGCCACGGGGAATTGGAAAATTCCCGCGCGTTTCTCGTGGGCGGGAGAGTTTTCGGAAAATCTTGCGCCTGCTTCGGAAGGCGATCGGCTGACGGGTAAGTTTGGGTATATCGATCGTCAAGGTCGCTGGGCCATTGAACCAGAATATGATTGGGCTCGTCCTTTTCAGGGTGGGCATGGGGCGGTGAAAGATGGATCGAAGTGGGGCTTCGTCGACGGCAAGGGGAAGTTGGTCGTGGAGGCGGATTTTGACCAAGTGGGAAGTTTTTCTGAGGGACTGGCTCCCGTGCAAAAAAGCGGACCCCCGGGGGATAAAAAAACTTGGATTTATATTTCGCCCGACGGGAAAAGTGCGTTTGAAACCAAGTTTGCTTGGGCGGGGGATTTTTCCGAGGGATTGGCCCGAGTTCAGCTCGACGATCGAATTCTGGGAAAATTTGGTTACATCAATACCAAGGGCGACCTGACCATTCCTCCTGAATTTGATGAGGCAACCAACTTTCAAAATGGCCATGCGACGGTGCGAGTTGGAAATCAGACTCGGTCGATCGACACCAAAGGGAAAGCGCGGGAGTAGTTCGAATTCGGAGAACTCTTGTCATTTTCCTAAAGGCGGGATAAATCGTGTCATGGTTTTAACCGCGATGACGTTAGGGGCTGTCGGTACGGTGGCGGTGGCCGCCCAGCTGTTCAAACATCGCAAAGACATCCCTCATTTTCCTTTGTGGGTTGGGTTTGGCTTAACCGTCCTTATTCCATCCGTCCTGATCGTATTTGTCATTGAGCTGATGGCCCTTTTTGCGTGGAACCCACTGATTTGGATGGAGTAAGGACTATTTTTTAGCAGTTTCAGGGGGGGCGGGTTCGGGGATTGTCAGGTCTAAGGTGGGGTCGTATGGTTAATATGGAATCAGGGCAGTCGCCCTCAGCTTGTCTGGGGGAGGAAAGTCCGGACACCACAGGATAATCCGCCCCGGGAAAGCTGGGGGCAGTCTTGGCGTAAGTTGAGATTGACGGAAAGTGTCACAGAAAAAATACCGCCTGGCGCAAGCTAGGTAAGGGTGAAAAGGCGGGGTAAGAGCCCACCGCTCTTGGGGTAACCCAAGAGAATGACAAACCACGGATGGTGCAAGGCCGAGCAGGGAGATGGGTGATCCGCCCGTTGCGCGCAAGTGCAACACTCCCGGGTTGGAGCCGCATCGGAACGGTGGCAACACCGGTTCGAAACTCGCCTTCGGGTGGGTTAGAGAAATGGCTGCCAGTTCATCGGGGAAACTTGATGAACCACAGAATCCGGCTTACGGGTTCCACAGGAACGAGGGCCGGGTGGCGTAAAGGCCACTCGGCCTTCGCCTTTTCGGCTACTCGGTCTGCTGGTAGGCCGCTTCGACTCTTTCGGCAATATCGCGAAATTGACTATCCACTTCGTAGATTTTCTTAAACTCATCCAGTGCTTCCGCCTTTTTGCCCATCTCTTCCAAAATTACGCCCAAGGAGTAGATGGCGTCCTTTTTTACAATATCCATCGCCACAATTTCCGAGGCAGCCAGCGCATACTGTTTGGCCGCCAGATCCAACATCTTGCGGCGTTGGTAGGAAAGGCCGAGGAGGTTTAAAGATTTATGCCGAACCGAGGGTTGACGGAGGGCCTGCTGTAGTTCGGGAACCGCTTCCTTGTAAAAACCATTATCGATCAACGCTTCGCCCAAATCGAAACGGTACTGTAGGTCGTTCGGGTAACGTTTCACCCGTTCTCGGGCGCCCTCGAGGATAACCGACTTCTTCCGAGCGAGTATTTCCTCGCAGATGGAGTCATCCGATCCGGCGGCTTTGGCTTGCTCGTATTCTAAGTCAAGCTGGGCGCACTGCAGGCGAAAGACGGATTTCTCCAGAACAGGGTCGGTCTTCTGCGTCATCTCATGGGCGAACTGGAACCATTGCAAAGCATGATCCAGCGAACCCTGCGTCTCACAAAGTTCCGCGATCTGCCTCGCGAGGGTCACGTTCTGGGGTTCCTGTTCAAATTGGGCGTGAAGACGGGCCAACTGCTCGGCGATCGCGTCAGCCGATTTCACCACTTTTGAGGCGGATTCGAGCGCCGCGCTCTCGTCCTTATTTTTTAAGGAGTCGCGAAAATCTTCCGACTTTTCCCAGCCGCCACTTTGGGTGGCGACCAAGGCGCTGGCGTCCTTCATTCCTTTGAGGGCGGCCCCGTCCGTGGGAGCGATGTCCATAATGGCTTGATAAACATCCCGTGCTTTGGCCATCTGCTTGCAGGCGATGAGCGCCTTGGCCAAGCCGTGAAGGTTCTGCGTGTCCTGGGGTTTCGCGGCACGGAGCGTTTCAAACGCGAACACGGCGGTTCCGGGAAGATCATTTTCGAGCGCGATTTCCCCCAAGGCGGAGTTGGCTTGGGGGCTATGAGGGTCGAGGGTCAGGGCCTCTTCCAGTTTCGCTAGTCCTGCACCTAATGATTTTCCCACGGCTGACTTCGCCTGCATGACCGCAGGGGCGATACGGACGGCGGCCATGTTTTTATCCATCTTGGAGGCGGATTTGGCCTTGGCGATCTGGCTGGCCCGGAGAATTTTTCGCCCCTCTAAAAGACCTGGATGTGCCTCCAGGACGGGGGGCATCAGCATGACGACGTAATCGTGATTCTGGCGGGCCATGGCGTCCTTGGCTTTGCGGAAGGTATCCAAGTGAGACCCAGTCAGTTGGGCAGAGGTAATCTCAGGCATCGTGGAGAAGAATACCCCAAAAGCACATTTCCCCCAAAGGAAAAGTCGCTTCTGGTTTTCCTTGCCCTTTCCTTTGCGCTAGGCCAACTGGCTGGAGATGCAGAGATCTTACTTCTATCTCGGTTTGGCGTTTTTCCTAGGCTCCCTTCCTTTTGGCTACTGGCTGGCTCTGGCACGAGGGGTTGACCTGCGCCAGCAGGGGAGCGGGAACACGGGGGCCACCAACGTCGGGCGAGTGCTCGGCCAAAAATGGGGATATCTGGTTTTTGGCCTGGATCTGGGCAAGGGGTGGTTGGCGGTCGCCTTGGCCCAATCGGTGGGAGGGTTGTCGGACCGCTGGGTTTTGGCGGCCGGCGTTGGGGCCGTCTTGGGGCACGTTTTTTCTCCGTGGCTGGGCTTTCGGGGAGGAAAAGGGGTGGCAACTTCGGCGGGAATCTTGGTGGGGCTGACTCCGTGGATTGCCCTCGGGATGGCGGTTCTCTGGGCAGGTGTATTTCAGATCAGTCGCACCGTATCGGTCGCTTCCTTAAGTGCGGCCACCGCTTTTCCCGCGCTGGTTTTCTGGTTTCATCCGACGCAGACTTTGCTCCAGTGGATGTCGCTAGGAATATCGGTCCTCGTTTGGATTCGACACCGCGATAACCTCCAAAGACTCTTTCAAGGAAAAGAAAACCGATTCAAAAAAGATTCGAGTAAATAAAAGATGAAGCAAACGATTCTTGGAAAAGGGGCTTGGGGTGAGGCCATAGGCCAAGCCCTCCAGCGACGGGGGCACACCGTTTCCTGGTTGGACAAGGGGGATATCCAAATTCCGGATCAGACCGACCTTTTGTGGATCGCTCTTCCGACGCAAGCGGTTCGAGAGTGCTTAGAAAAAGTCCGTGGCCTGAAACCCGAAGTGCCGGTGGTGAGTCTCTCCAAAGGAATCGAAGTTTCGACCGGCAAACGAGTCAGTGAAATTGTCGCCGCATTTTGCCCGAAATCTCCCATCGCGGCCGTCTCGGGGCCCAGCCTCGCCCAGGAAATTACACAGCAAGTTCCCACCGCACTGGTGGCGGCGTCCACGGACGAGAATTTCTCGCGCACCGTGCAAAAGGCACTGCACGGTGACGCGCTACGCGTTTATCGAAGCCCGGATCTGATTGGGGTGGAGTGGGGTGGCGCCCTGAAAAATGTGTACGCGCTGGCCGCGGGGATGTGTGCCGGCCTCGGGCTGGGGGAAAACAGTCTGGCAGGTTTAACCACTCGCAGTTTGCGGGAAATGAGCCGTGTCGCCGTCCACTTTGGAGCGCAGGAGGAGACGGTCCAGGGATTGAGCGGGGTGGGGGATCTCATTCTGACGTCTTACAGTCGGGCGAGTCGGAATCGAAGAGTCGGGGAGCGAATCGGCGCGGGTGATACCGTGGCCCAAGCCTTGGCCTCGGTAGACGGAGTTTGCGAGGGAATCCCCACGACCCACGCCCTACATCAGATTTTGCTCTCCCAAAAGATCGATGCGCCCATTGCGGTCGAGCTGTTTCAAGTCCTTCAGGGCAAAAAAACTCCGCGAGAAGGGCTGTCGGCGCTGTTGGATCGGGGATCGAAGTCGGAAACCGAGTAAAGGCACATTACTGTTCGACGAGATGGGGTTGGGAGGGAATGATAGATATCCAATGATGTGGCGTAGTTTATCCCCATGGCAGAAAACTCATCGAAAAGGATGTAGCCGATGACCAATCGTCCACTCATTGTGGCGCCATCGATTCTGGGGGCAGACCTAGGGCGGATTGAGGCCGAGGCGAAGCGAATCCAAGAGAGCGGGGCGGAGTGGGTTCACGTGGACATTATGGACGGTCACTTTGTGCCGAATATCTCCTTTGGGGTAAATATGGTCCGAACTCTGCGTCGCCTCATGGGGGAGGCAACGCTCGATGTCCATCTCATGATTGAGCAACCGGACCGATATGCGAATGATTTTATCGAGGCAGGGGCGGATTGTCTGAACATTCATCTCGAGGCCCGACACCAGTCCGCCCGCACCCTGGCTTCGATCCGGGAAAAGGGGTGCCGCACCGGTCTGGCTTTAAATCCAGCGACTCTTTTAAAGCACGCTGTTCCTCTTTTACCTCTATGTGATCAACTTCTCTGCATGACGGTGAATCCCGGCTTTGGCGGACAACCTTTCTTGTCGGAGGTTTTGCCGAAAATTCGGGAGGCCCGGGAAATTATTCTTCGGCAAAATGTTCAGGTTGATATTTCCGTCGATGGAGGAATTAATAATGAAACGGCCGCCCAGTGTGTCGCTTCCGGGGCGAATATTCTTGTTTCTGGATCTTATCTCTTCTCCCAACCCGACCTAACGAAAGCGGTCACCGCCATGCGCAGTGCCGCCACGGCAGCCAATGTTTCGGGCTAGCGTGCTTTTTTCTTTTTATGGACCCTAGCCTGATCCGAAATTTTTGCATTATTGCCCACGTGGACCATGGGAAAACCACGCTGTCCGATCGGCTTCTGCAAGTCACTGGGCTGATCGCGGAGCGGGATATGCAGGCCCAGCTGCTCGATTCCATGGATCTCGAACGGGAGCGCGGGATCACCATCAAGGCTCACCCCGTGACCTTAAGCTACACGGCGAAAAACGGAAAAACCTATCGTCTCAATCTGATCGACACTCCAGGACACGTGGATTTTTCCTATGAAGTTTCTCGCTCCTTGGCTGCTTGTGAGGGTGCGCTGCTGGTGGTGGATGCGGCCCAAGGAGTCGAGGCCCAGACTGTGGCCAATGTTCATTTGGCGAATAAGGAAGGTCTGACCCTGATTCCGATCATTAATAAGATCGATCTGCCCAGTTCCGATATTCCGGGAGTCAAAAAGCAGCTGGAGGAGATTCTCAGCATCCCTGGGGAAGAGGCCATCTTGGTCAGCGCCAAGACAGGGCAGGGGATTGAGGACGTACTGGAGGCGATTGTGGCTCGTCTGCCGGCTCCCGAGGAGGCCGATGGAAAGGAGCTGAAGGCGCTCGTCTTTGATAGCGTGTTCGACACCTTTCGCGGGGTCATTGCTTATGTCCGAGTCATCTCTGGAGAATTAACTGCGGGCACCCCCATCATGTTAATGCAGAGCGGCCGAAAATATGAGGTGAAGGAGGTGGGAACCTTTTGCCCCAAGATGGTGATGGGAAAAAAATTAGGCCCAGGAGACTCGGGATACCTGGTGGCGAATTTACGAACGACCGCCGAGATCGATATTGGGGACACGATTACCCATGCCATTTATCCGGCCAAGGAGCCGCTGACCGGATTCCGCAAAGTTCAGCCGATGGTTTTTTCCGGGCTTTATCCGATCAATACGGATGATTTCGAGAAACTGAAGTTGGCGTTGGGAAAATTGCAGGTGAATGATTCGTCCCTGGTTTTTATTCCGGAAAGCTCGCCCGCCCTCGGGTTTGGCTTTCGCTGTGGGTTTCTCGGACTCCTGCACATGGAAATTGTGCAGGAGAGGCTGTCTCGCGAATTTGGGATGGAGGTACTTTCGACCTACCCCAGCGTGATCTACGAGGTTCGCCTGACGAGCGGGAAAGTTCTCTCGGTCGAAAATCCGGTGCAACTCCCCGACCCGAGCGTGATTGAGGAAATCCGGGAGCCGATGGTGACGGTTTTCCTGCTTTGTCCGAATGAGAACATCGGGGATCTGGTTTCGATGGTCCGGGAAAAGAGAGGGGAAGTGACCAAGACCGACTCTTTGGATGCGAAGAGGGTCATGTTAACCACCCAGATTCCCTTGAGTGAGATCTTGGTCGATTTTAGCGACCGAATCAAAAGCATTACCCGAGGGTATGGGTCGATGGATTACGAGCATGGGGACTATCGGGCGGATGATTTGGTGAAGTTAGAGATTCTGGTGAATGGAGAACCGATGGACGCATTTTCCTGTATTGTCCATCGGGAGAAGGCACCGGCCCGAGGTCGCGCCCTGACGGCGAAGTTGAAAGAGGTGATTCCGCCCCAGCTGTTCAAGGTGTCCCTGCAGGCAGCGATCGGCGGCAAGATCGTCGCCCGGGAGGATGTGAAAAGTTTTGGCAAGAATGTGACGGCGAAGTGCTATGGCGGAGACATTACGCGGAAGCGAAAACTGCTGGAAAAGCAGAAAGAGGGCAAGAAACGGATGAAGCAGTTTGGCAAGGTGAACATTCCGCAAGAGGCGTTTCTGCAGGTTTTGAAAGCTTTTGGAGATTAGCGACATGATTGATTTTCTTTTTTTCGGCAAGGCGAAGGAGGAGCGGAAACAGCTTCATGCCATCGCCCACTTTTTGGCCAAGAGAGTTCACTACGGGCGGGATGTTTTACCGGAAAAGTTATTGGAACGCCTCGCGCAGGCGCGGGAACTGTGTGCGGAGGCGCTGCGGATCACCACCCCCGCGCCAAGGCGAACGGAGATCCTTCTGCAATTAGAGAAGAGTTATGCAGATCTCCTTCGGACGGAAAGACATCATGGCAGGAAAGAGAATGCGGAGGTGGCTTTGGTCGCGATCGTTTTGGCGCTGGGGGTTCGGGCCTACATTTTGCAGCCCTTTAAGATTCCCACGCACTCGATGCGGCCGACCCTTCTCGGTATTTTGAATCAGCCGGAAAGTGAGAATCCGCCATCTTGGCCCATGAGGATTTTTCAGCTGGTGGTGGAGGGCAAGAGTTATCATCAGGCGATCGCTCCGAAAGATGGGCAGATCGTTTCCGTGCGGGAGGGACGACTGTTGGGTTGGGTTCCTTGGACGACGACGGAGATCGTCTCGGACCATTGGAAACAGACTCTCATTTCCAGCTTACCGGAGGCAAGGGAAGGGGGGTTGCGAGTGAGGAGTGGGGATCGGGTGAAAGCGGGAGATGTTTTGGCTAACTTCAGCTCGGCCACGGGAGATCACCTTTTCGTGAACAAATTTATCTATCACTTTCGCAAGCCGACGCGCGCGGAGACCTTCGTTTTTACGACGGAGAGGATTGACGGGATTGAGTCGGGGTTGCGTCTGCGCGGCATTGAGGGTTCCCAATACTATATTAAACGGTGCGTGGCCTTGGGCGGCGACACCCTACAGGTCCAACCGCCTGAGCTGTGGATCAATGGTTCGCCGGCAACCGATCCGGCCTGTCAGCTGGTGGCGAGCAAGCGTGATGGTTATCCCGGATACACCTTCGGCCAAACCTATTTAACCAATCCAAACGATACTTATCGGGTTCCTGGGCGTGATTACTGGGCCATGGGGGATAACAGTCCGAACAGCTACGATTCCCGCGGTTGGGGGGCCGTTCCAGCCGCTAATTTAGTCGGCCGTGGTGCGGTCGTTTACTGGCCTTTTACGAAGCGTTGGGGCTGGATCCATTGATCTAAGCCTTGCCTCTCAAAGCTCTATTTGTCGCACAATAAATATTGTATCAAATATTGAATATCGCTCTTCAGGATCGTTCTGCCCTGCTCATCAGGGGCTGAATCATGCGACAGGCTCGGGC
>Ga0247843_1001548_pt1 | contig 46000 bp, 40 predicted proteins | sample LaCruzMarch2017__FD_192420 | JGI IMG/M metagenome (GOLD analysis project Ga0247843, IMG submission 192420) | Freshwater microbial communities from meromictic Lake La Cruz, Castile-La Mancha, Spain - LaCruzMarch2017_8m | ecosystem: Environmental > Aquatic > Freshwater > Lake | place: Spain...
AACTGATGACATAATCAGGCAGTTTTGTTATGTGAATTGTATTTGCGAGGTTAATTATGAAGATCATCATATATGCGAGATTAAGAAAAACTGTTTATACAAGAGAGGAAAGTTCTATACATGTTTGCAGTTACCTTTTGTTTATGAGTATTATTTACTTTATAAAGACATACCAACAGATGAACAGTTAAGTGATATTATTCAACGTGCCTACGAGTTTAATAGAAATCCAGAAGAGTTTCATGCAAAAGATAAGATATTAGTACCCACTCTCAACCTTGATAAATTAAGTCCTATTGTAAAAGATACTCCAGTCGATGATAATTGTAGTTTATGTCAATCTGATATAGGAACTAAATCGTTTTATAAAATCCCTCCTTGTAATCATCTATTTCACGCTAATGCAGAAGACTGTTTAGGAGAATCTACTATTATTAATTGGTTAAGTAATCATAAACAGTGTCCGAATTGTAAGACAATTGTGCAAATCCCTTCAGAATAATTTTTCTATTTGTTTTCTAATACTTTTTATCTATTTTTTATCTATTTTTTATAAAAAAATACAAAAGTATGCAGTGTTCTTGTCCAGAATGTTTAAGTCCCCTCTTACTGAATTCAATAGAGGCGAGACAAACTTATTATCAAACTAATTATCAAGATGATTTAGAAGACTTTATTGATAACGATGAAACTGCAAGTAATTCTTATAATTCTTATAATTCTTATAATTCTTATAAAAATCTTATTGTAAATGTTCCAATTGGACCGACAAATGAAAATAATATGACAAGTAACTTTATTGAAAATTACTATCAACCAGGGCAAAATAATGTAGACAATGCTCCACAAACGTTTCAACCCATTAAAAAAAAACAGAAATTTACAAATGAATTTAAATTATTGAGATACCGTCCAATCAAATTTAATGATAAGTCTCTTTCACTTTTCCAACGTTAATGAGAGTAAAGGATTACACCATGCTATTTCTTGGTGTTGAAGGATCATTATTAGAGTTATTAGAATCATTTGTTGAGTTATTAGAAATGTTTTCAAAACTATTTATCCTTTGTATTGTTGGAAGAGTAGACGTATTAGGAGAGGTTGTATTATTTTTATTTATCACTTGCATTTCAATAAGAGGGGTTGATTCAGATTTTTCATTAGAATACTCAGACTCCTTTTGATCATCTGACAAATCACTCTGTTTATATGCTTTTGTAATTATTTGCAAAGGTCTTTTTTCCTCTATAGGTACCTCTTTACACATCATTTTGGGTTCACTATATTCTTCGTATCGTTGTTGTGCAGTTTCTGGATCTCTCATTGAACCAAAAATTGGTACACCTTCGATATCAATTTTTTCAAGAAGTTGATTAAGTTCAAGACTATTCTTCTTGTGCATTCTCATAGAGTAAAGAGAAAATTGAAAACACGCTAAACTTGTTGTACTTAATGTCCCTGCAATAAAACTTAATACTTTATCATCATAAACACCTGCTGCAAAACTTAAAACACTTGATACAGCAAGAAGAATTTTACTGAAACTTTCAAATACATGTCCTGAAACACGCCAGCATTTACGACCTTTTAGAGTTTCATTTACATCAATGTAATAAGAAGGTTCTACAAGTTTTTTAAGAATTTCTTCTTTCAACTGATCGCCAATTTTTCTCTTCTCTTCGTAATAAGTCATTTTTATAATATTTGAGATAATATTATAAAAAATTATGAAATATCAACCATTAAAAAAACAGAAATCTGAACATTAGAAGGAACAATTGGAGGAGGTGTTTCAGGTGTATACCCAGGATATCTAACTGCGTCTACTCCTAGCACTAAGTTTGCTGGAACGTGTGAAGAAAACCATGGTATAAATGTAGAGGTCCAATTATTATCATCTGCAAATTGTATTATTTCTCCATCAGGATTTTTTATTGATACCCTAATTGGTCTATTAAAATCGAGAATCATTTTTTTTTTTAAATTTATGGAAATAGTAAAATTACGTTGATTAGAAAGTGTAATATTAATTGGAACAATATAAGTTGAATCATATTCAGACTCGTTATTAGTTGCAATAGAAGAACTACTTGTTGCTGATATACCTTCATTTTTAATGGTAACAATCAGATAAGGATATCTGTCTATTTTACCACCACCTCTATTACTTAAAATAGCGTTAGGTAATGTTAATCCCGTAAGAGTTATATTTCTACATTGTGTAAAACATTTATCTTTTATCCCATTACTATACCACATTGTTCCAACGCCTTCTTTATAAGTTTTATATACTTCATATGCTACTCCAGCAGAAGGTGCTACAGGTAATTCAGGGGTAACAGTTGCTATTTTTGTTACAGAATCGTATGCTATTATTTTATAACACTGACCTAAAATACTAATTGGTATAGTAGAAGGAAAAGTATCTTCAGTATCAGTTATCAGTAACCACATATCATTTATTTCATTAGTTCCAGGATTTGCAAAATAAGGAGTCGCACTTAAAACAAGATTTGTAAAAGTAGATCCTGCTTGTAAAGTACCCATTGTATAAGGTGTATTATAATATATATTAAATCTGTCATTTGGTAAAGGAACACCTGGTAGTTGAGGGTATAATAATAAGAGAGATTGACCTGAAATAGGATTATCTATATCTGAGAATGATATATTTGTAAAAAAATAAGTATTTGCTGCTTGTCTCCACATAAAAGTACAATCTGAAAAAAAATTATCATCACTTGCAATTGACCCAGATGAGAATCCTGGCCAACCAATAATTACTGAATACGAAGTTCCTAATATAATACACTTATTTATATCTGGTCCACTATGAACATTAGGGAAATTAATGGCAATAGGATTTATGTACTTTTTTGTATTTTGAGAAGTATACTCTAATGGTTCTATAACAAAATCACAAGATTTTGGATATCTATATCTATCTCTAAATGTTGAATCAATATGTAGTTGAATTGACATTTTAATTATTTATTAAAATATAAAATGTTTTATTTAATTATATTTTATTAGTCTGTCCAACATTTTTTACATAATATATATCATTTATTTGTATCTCTGCATTCTTAATTATTTTATTATAATATTCTGTTTGTGTTGAAGGTGGATTCATATCAATCATGCTTTTTGTAATTTGTAAAGAAATAGGTAAAGGGATAAAAATATTTTGTGAAATATCTGACATTTTATACTTTCTAATATAAATATATTTTTTATATTAGAAATAATTTTTTACGAAATATTTTTAATTCTGACATTTTATAAGATTTGCAATCACATTGGAAGGATTATGTAAATTTTCAAAACAAAGTTTGCCAAACTCTGCTTGTGTTATTGAGTAATCTTTGATATAAGACAAGTCTTTTTCAGGGATTTTTTCATTAAACCACACTTGGAAAAGATTTTGTAGATCCTCTTTACGCAACTTCTTAAAATCGATAACAAGATCAATACGTCCTGGTCGCAAGAGTGCTTTATCTATTTTTTCTACGTAATTGGTTGTGAACACACAAATACGATCTTCGCATTCGATAATTCCATCAAGAACTTCGAGTAACTGACCTATGGTAATTTTATTGGAAGTTTCTTTTAATTTTTTATTATTATTACTACTTGAAATTAACTCTGTAATCAATTCTGTTTTTGTGTCTTTCGCTTCCTCATGTTTTCTCTTTTTATCTAATTCCTCTCGTGATAGAAAACAGTCACAACAATCTATTTCTTCAAATACGTAAATACGTTTATTAAGAGGTATAACGTTATGTGTTATAAAAGGAGAATTAAATAATTTTATCAAGTCATCTACACTTTCTACAAAATTCATGTTCACTGAAATGAGAGAACGATTCGTGTAATTGGCAATTGCTTTAATTGTGGATGTCTTGCCAGCTCCTACCTGTCCGTGAAATAGAAAACCTAATGTGTGTGGAATACCAAGGCGTTTGTACTTATCTACATTATGTAAATAATTGTCAATACGTTTTATAATAATATCCTTGCCTTCAAAAAATAAATTATCAAAAGTTTTATTAGAACTAAAATCATATTTATTAAATTTCAAACGTTTTGTGGATTCATCATCTGTGAAAAATGATGTGGTTATTATCATACGCTTATTGTTATTTCTATTAAGAAATCCAATATACTCCTTCTCACACTCTTCTACAAAGGTTTTTAAATATTCCATATCATGATGATAACAAGATAGATTAATATTAATAACTTTATATTCAAGTGCTTCATGCATATTTTTATCTTGATGTTTCATATTTCTGTTGTTATCTAAAAGTTGCTGAGTTTTAATGAAACTTGTTATGAACATATCATCACGAAATTTGTAATTGGTCATAATCGGTATGAGATGGTTTGGATATTCTTTTACTTTATTAGTTTCATCATCTTCTAAATCCATATCTGCTTGAACTTCTTCATAGTAATCTACATTGAGTTTCATCTTGTTTAATTTATAAAGAATACCAAGGACTTTATAGCTCAAGTTAAATGACGGTCTCATGTTGGAAGAGAGGGACTGAACTTTCATTTCAAGATTGATGGTGCACTTATTGAAAATCTTTCTGTGATACCATTTTAAAACATATGCAAATACTTCTTCATAATATCTGATGAGATAGATGACACAGAGGGATAGAATAACATTAATGTAATTGGTAGTGTCACCTCTCATGTTGACTAGAAGAAACGTGTTGGCGAGTTGTGTTATGTCCATGACTACGTAAGATAGAATAAGCGATATAAATAATTAAAAAACTCATTAATTAAATTGAATTATGAGTTTAAAATAAGATTATATGTTGTAAATTAAAAAATATTTTAGGTATGTAACAATGTTGTCAGAGTTTACAAAACAAGAAGTTATAAGAGATTTTATCACTGTTCGAAATGCAGTTTTTCAAATATGTGGGTTGTATTTCAAGTACAAGGATATTAAATGGATTTTTCATTATTGCAATGATGTTCATGAGGATGATGTAATTGTATTTAAATTTTATGTGAGTAGTAAGGGAGACTTGTTAATAAACGAGTGGTTTCAAGGTGATGACCAGGCAGATAGCGATTTCTTAATTTTACAAAGACGTTTTTATTTTCCTGATATAGAATTAGATGATAGATCAATTGTTCGATTAGTGGATAGACGTTTACGAAAAAAAATAATTAATTAATAAACAGGTTTCTAATTTTTTGAGTTACGATGTTATCAACAGTTGTTATTAAAGATTTTTTAGAGATTATAGAATTTTCAAATGAAAAATCTACATGTTTAAAATCTATACTTGAAAGTGTTACATCATCTGTATTGATACGGCGTTTAATAAAATAATCATTGTCAGTATGTTTATCAATTTCATTTAATTTATATTCATCAGTTGAAATATAAATTATATCGCCTTTATCACTAATGAGAATATAGGTGTAAAAATCAGGGATAAATTCATCTTCATTAATTACTTTGAATTCTTTATAAAATATCCAGTTGAGATTGTGTTTATTATTTACTAGATTATAAAATGGAAAGTTCAATGAAAAAGTCATTCTTGTATATTTAAGTTGATAAAGAGTTTTTAAATATTTATTGAGAAGACCAAATTACTGTATTATTACCATCTCTTGTTTCTAACACACCAGTGTTTGATAATGTTGTAACGTAAGGCAATTTAACTGCTCCCCTTCTCCATTGAGAGGTATCAGCACTTGATAAGACTACAGGAAATTGTTGATTACCATAAATAACAATATTTCCATCATTTCCTTGAACTAATTTATAAGGAGGTGGAACACCTGATACAAACTTGTTTATTCCCTTTACACTCCAACCTGTAGAATTATCACTAACTTTCACGATAGAGAGGTTTCCATCAGCGGTGTTAAAAAATATTTTAAACTGTTCATTAGGTGATCGTAAATTTGAGAATTCTGTGTTTTGTGAAGTTACACGTACTTCTGTAGGGATAGAAGTTATGGTATTAGATTGTGGTTTAGTATTTATATTTCCTCCTGGTACATTTTCTTGACCGTCCCCTGATTGTTTAGACCCTGTGAGAGTAATCCATTCTAATGCATCTTCAGTTTTTGAAATCACAGCATTTCCACTTCCTACTCCTCCACATTGTTGCTTTGCACTCATATTTAATTGACCTCCTACGATATTTCCTGAATTGTTTATTGTCTGATTTACTATACACATCGTACTTGACCCACATCCAGATGATTCTGTAGCATTTTCATCTGCTAAAAGAGTTAGTTTTGTTTCTGGATTCTTTACAGCATTATACAAATTTCTACATTTTTGAAAACTACAATTTGAAAAAGTACATTTTAAAGTTCCTCTAATAGCATTTGCCTGATCTACATCAGTTATACCATAATTATCTTTTATAAATTGATCAGAACAAGTATTTTGCAAGTAAAAATTATCTGCCATGTTACAAGCACAAATTCTTTCAAATGCTTGTGTAACTTCATCGCTGGCAACTTGATCTGCCAATCCGGTTCCTACTTTTAATGTACCATCTTTAAACATTATACTTGATCCACAGAATTCTGAGAGTGCACTTTTTCTATTTTCTCTTGTTCTTATTTCTTGTAAAGCAGATATACTTGCTTGTAAATATCTTAATGCCATATCTTTTGTAAGAACAGGTTCAAATTCTAATGGAACTGCACTAGCAGCATTTGTAGTTAGGTAAACTACTCTATTATTTTTTAAATATGTCCAAGATAAGTATTTATCACCAGAACGCATATACCATTTATTGTTTTTCATATAAAATGTATATTTATCTGCATTACCGTTAGTTACTAATAAAGATGATACTGGAGTCAATGTGTTTTGTAACAAGTTTTTTGAATTTGTGCAAATCCATTGACCACCTGCTTTTTCTCTACTATTTCCATCCCTCATACCAGTTAAATTTCCAGACTGTGAACTAAAACAAACAAAAGGTGTTCCACCTCCTGGTTGATTAAATCCTATTTTATTAATTCCATCAAGAATTCCATTAGCACCTATTCCCTGATTTCCCCAATCATTCCACAACCATCTATTATTTCCTCCTATAGGATTAATTTCTCTATTTAGTTTATATACTGTCCAGTGAAAATCCTCTTCTCTAAATACACCAAATGCTCTATCATGTTTATCAGGAGAAACTGTAACTATTATACCATTATTATTATCAAATCTTAAAAGATCCATATTTACAGCAGTTCTAATATGATATCCATCATTTGAATTTTGTTGATTCCATCCAAGATACCATCTTGTTTCCTTACCACAACATTTTTTATCACTTACTGCTTCAACTGCTCCATCAGGTTTTCTTCGTAAATATTTACCAGAATCTGTGTCATATATATACCATGAAGTGCCATAATCATTAACCTCATCTAAACCTGTATTTTCAAACATGTAAGTTCTGTAAAAATCATTTGCATTTCCCTTTGTCCATTGTGTTGCAAGTGTATACAAATTATTTGTATCTTTGAAAAACATTCTAGCACTTTTTAAATCGATAATAACATATTTCTGTCCAGGTACGATATAAGCGTTTTGATTTCCAATACCAATATACTTCATATTTCCTTTACCTTGTCTTATATCTCTCAATGTGAAAGTGTATTCTCTACTCGCGTCATTTTTTCCTCCATCTACTAAATCCATTAAAATAGGAATAGCACTATCTCTATTTTTTAACCCATCATTATCTGTAAAACTGGTTAAACTATTTTTTTGAAACTCTTGTCTATCAAGATTAATATCTGTTGTAACAAATGATAGTCCACCTAATCCAGAATCTTTGTGAATTCTTCCACCAACATACAAATTTGTTCCTGACATACGAATATAAAATAATCCTTCTCTTATAGAATAAGGATAAGAATTCTGACCAATAGGTGTAAGTGGTTTCAAACTCATGATAGTATTTTTTAAAAGAGAAGGATCTCTCATTTTAATTGACTCTTCTCCATCTTTTCCACCAACAAATGTTGTCCCTGCTCCACCACTATCTAAACCTGTAAGCAAATCTGATCTATCTGTATTATCAACTTTTTTTGAATCTTTTTTACTGGAATTTCTATAATATAAAACACCAATAAATCCTATCAAGAGGATTAGAAAAATTAATCCAATCACTAGTTTTTGCATTTTTATATTAACAAAATATAAAAAAGACTTGTTTTTTTTTTCTTTCCTATTTAAAAATGACAACACCCAAACACATTATTGGCAAAACTGCCAAATGCGTTCTAAAAGAAGGTAGCACAGAAAAACAACTTGATAGATCTTTACCTGTTTGCGCTAGTGTTAAAGATGAAATACATGTAAACTTAACTAACGCAAGAATTTCAAGTGATACTGTTTCTTTAGTAGATGGCAAACTTATAAGAAATATTGTTATTTCTAATGTTAGTACTGGAGAAAATTTTGATAACACAAAAAAAGATGAATATAGACGTTTAATCATGGATAAGTTTAACAATACAAATAATATTACTTTTCCATCCGATAGTGGAAAAGTTAATATTGTATTTAATCCTACTGTTTCAAATTCCCCTAATGTTACAATCAATCTTTCTTTTTCAGTTGATTGTGGTAATCCAACAGAAGAAAATGATTGTAATTACGTAAATGGAGAATGGAAGCAAAATACGCGCTATACATTTAATAATAATTTAAGAATGACTCAACAACAGTTTAATACCAATTGTGCAAATCAACAAATTGATTGTAAACTTAAACAAGATTGTGAACTAGGATCTTTAAAAACAATTTCTACTTGTTCTGATGCTGATAATGAAGTTTATGAAGCAGATATTATTAAAAAACCTTCAAAAGATGAATTAAGTAAATCCTGTGTAAACGTTTTTGGAGAAAAATTACCACTCGGATACCTACCAACTAATATAAATTCACAAAATAATAAGATGACCTACTCTAAAACTTGTGGAATAAATAACTCATTTGAGGAAATATGTACTAAAGAAGGACAATTTAAACTGTTGAGAAAAATAAAGCAATGTCTCCCACCTAATAACAGTGAGTGTAAATCCCAAGTATGTCTTGAGTTTACTCCTGATTTTAAGAGTAGATTAAATGTAAGTTATCGTCCTAATCCTTCAAATCCTACAAGTGGAACAAAGACAATAACTGTTGATATTGTTGAAGGTAATCAATCCTTTTTATCAACTCCTGAGTTTAGACAATTTGTTGCTGAATCAATCGGTGTAAATGATAGTGCAACTATTGATTTACAAGGAAAAAGATTGACGATTACCATTAACTACAATTGTGGAACTCTTGATAAAACTTATGAGAAAAATGGAGAGTGTATTTATGAAAATAATAATTGGATCAAGCGTTATGAACAATCCTACAAAGATTCTGAAAATATTGACGCTGCTGGAATGGATCAACAATGCAAAATTACTAATAAACGAGTAACTGAGGATTGTGATCAAGCAATTTCTTGTGAAATTCAACAAGATACCAGTGTATCAAATACATGTGAAAATGGAGAACAACGAATTGTATATAATATTGTTAAAAAGAATTCAAAAACAGGAAATGACTGTCTTTCCATGGCACGAGCAAGAAATGCTACTTATAATTTTATTGTAGATGGTAATAAAGTTCTTGGTAATAAAGCATGTTCTGTGACACCATCACCTAATCCAACTCCTACACAAGATACTACCCCCTCTCCTACACAAGATACTACCCCCTCTCCTACCCCCTCTCCTACTCCTTCTACTCAGAATGTAGATTGTGAAGTATCCGATTGGGGAGATTGTACTAAAACTTGTGGCAGTGGAACAAGAACGCGTCAAGTCATTGTTACCAAACAAGGTAATGGAAGAAGTTGTCCTCCTTTAAGTGAATCTTGTAACACACAAGAATGCCCTACCGAAGATAAAAAGAAAGACGCACCTGCTGATAAGTCAAATATGATAATGATTTTAGCAATTGTCTTTATGTTTTTGATTATGATTGGATTAGGATTGTTTTTAGTATTGAGAAAAAAATAAAGTGACTTTTTTTTTATAATATATTTTTTAAAAGTGTATTGAAAAAGATTACAAAACATTAGTCAGTAAAATAAAAATGCGTTTTATATATTTTCTCCTCCTTTTATCTATCGTTGGCTTATTAAGACCCTATCGTGTAAATACCACATTTAATGAGTTATTTTTATCGGAAAGACAATTATTAAATGAAAATAAAGGTAAGTATTTAGTTTTTCATAATATTCATAATATAGGTAACATAGACAATATAGTTTTTGCAAATAGATTTGCATGACATTTTGATAATTTTTAACATAAATTATCAAAATATATAATTAAAATACATAATAGACTTATACTCTCCACGCTTACCACTTTTTAAAAATCATCGGACTCTTTCATCTTGAGAACAAAGTTGTCATCACGATTTTGTTTAAAACGATCTATGATTGAAGTTATTAATTTCATCATGTATACTATACCTGCAAAATCTAAATTTTCTTTATTAAACTTTTTATAATACTCGTTTAGTAAGTTGATTTCATTGTAAAAATCAATAGTGTAATACTTTATATTAGGTGCTACTTTCTTTCCAACATCTGCAATTTTCACATTTGATAAGAATGGAATTGTCATATTTCCAATATTATTTGTTCGTAAGTAATTGTAATAGGAAGTTTTTCTCTCATAAGCGACGGTGTCATAAAACACTTCTGTATCAATATCATTATGATTTACAATAAGTCTGGTTTCCGCGGAATTAGGAGGATGCCATGTTTGAAGACGGATAATACCTTGAAAGTATTTATACAACACATTTCTACCCTCTTTTACATAAGGTTCTTTGAATTTTAGCATAGAGGATTGAGGTCGCATGATTTGCAACCATTTTCTCATGAATTCTTGATCTTCAAGTACAATTTTTTCAAAATCCCAACTCCAGTCACTCTTACCTTTATCTTTGTAAGGATCTTTAGGTAAATCTCTACGGATATCACTTATAAAGAGACATTTAGAATAATTTTCTTTTTCATCATAAAACTTTTGTTTATAATATTCTGCAACCTCATCAGTAAAAAATCCATAATCTTCAGGCAATTTTTGTCTTTCTCTGTATTTTAAGAATGGGGTATCTCTATTAATGTTGTTGTTTTTGTATTTGATATCGTGATAATACTCATTGATAATAATTTGTCCTGTTTTTACATAGGTTTTCAATATTGAGTCAAAGATAGCAGGGTCATAAAGATGAAAGCGAATATTGGGGAAGAGACTGAATAAGAACTTGATATGTGTTCCGTGTGCTGCTCCAGCGTAGATAACATCGATTTTCTCATTTTTTGTCGAGAGAGTTTGAGTTAGAAAATCAATCTCTGTTAAAAGAAGTTTTCTTTGCCCCCAGTGATTAGCATAATCAAGTTTGTAATCAAGTGTGGATGTGGGAATTCCACCAGGAAGTTCAGGAGCAAAGTACCCTTTATTACCAATATAAGAAGTTTCAGGAAAATTATCCTTAAGAGTGATGTCAAATGTGTCAAGGTCTTTAAAATATTCTACAAAGTTGGGAGGGTCAAGTTGAGTTCGATAATACTCACTATCTTTATTCATGACAAAGTCATTGTTATCATCGCGATAAAATACTTTAGAAGGTTTTGCTTTAATCATAATATCAATTTCTCTATCATCTTTTACTACGGAAAGTTGAAGAAAATCTCCATCAAAAATGATGTATACAGTGGAAGGAAGAGATAAGTAATGATACATGTAAAAGTAAAGATCATGACGAATATCCATAAGAACTTGTTCATCAACATCAAAGTTTTCACATTTAGGATCAATCTCTATTTCAAAGTTTGATTCTTTTCTCCATTTTTCCATCAATTCTCTTCTTTTTCTATCATCATTTTTATTTTCATTCCATTGTTTTACTAATTCAAGTGTTTTCTTGAAAATATTGTCGAAAGGTTTCTTTGTTTCTGCTGTCAAGTTGCCATTAGATTTTAATAAATTGTATTCACATAAGATCTCATGAAGAGTTTTTTTATCAAGATTTATAAAACGATAGATGATATTATCCACTATGTAGGGTTGTGCAATTTCTTTGAATTTTTTATAAATTTGTAGAGTGAGTTCTGATTTTTCAAGTTGTTCTTCACTCATGATATATGGTTCTGCAAGTTGAACAAATTCAAAGTAAGTAGCGAGAAAGTTATGTTCAGATATATATTGGAACTTGTTATAAAGGAATTTTGCGAGGTTATCAACAACATGTGGAGTGGTGATATTAAAATCTCTCTTAAGCATATTTTTAAGGTATTTCATTTTTTGTTTTCTGTAGATGATGTCTTGTTTCAAAAATTGTTTGAAAAAGTAAACGTCAAAACGTGCAGGTTGTTTAAATTGTCCTAAATCTTGTTGTAAATCAGTTAAATCTTCCTTATTTTTAAATTTTTCAATTAATTCTTTCAAATATTCTTTTATATCTTCTTGAAATTTTAATATAAATTCTTCTGTTTCTAACTTGAAATCTGACATTAATACTTGATTAATTTTTTGAGCAATACCAATAACGTCAATAAAGTCTTTATTTTGTGTTACAAGAGTTTTTATAATATTTACATCATCATCTGACAGTCCTAGAACATTATTCAATAAATTTTTATCTTCAAGTGCTGAAAAGTTGAATTTCTCATGTTCAACAACAAATTCGCCTTTTCTTGCATCAATAATCTCTATAATGACATTACAATTCTCCATATTTTCCATATTCTTAAAAAAAGGTTCATAAAGAATTTCCTTCAATGAATTTATTTGAGTTAAACTGTATTTTTCTGCAGTATATTCAAGAGAAGATACCTGTGATGCTAATGACTGAAGAGTATCTTGAATACTTGTTAGAACAGCGTGTTGACGTCTTTCAATTGCTTGTTCTAGTTTATTGTTAAGATTAAAAACATCTCTAATGAGATCTTTTAGTTTTTCAAATTCATCTTTTTTATTAGATCGTTGAGTATACAATATATGTGTCATTAGTTTTTCCAACTCGTCAGATGATAATGATAATCTACTTTGAAGAATATTATCAGCATAAATTATATGCACCATTTCACAAAAACTTTTAATAAATTCTGCTTGAAATTTCTTTGAGGATAGTTTATCAGTTGAAATAAGACGTAAATATAATAATTCAATAATAAATTGTTCGAGAGCAAAAGCGAGAGATTCGGAGTTATGAATATTATTTATATCAATAAAAACATTATTATGTATTTTGTCGATATCTTTATTTTGAAATTCAAAAAAAGATGACAATAAAGATTTAATTTCCTTTTTCTTTTTATCATCAAATGCAAACTCTCTTTGTTGTTTAGGATAATCGTATTTGTCTTTTTTTATCATTTCCTCTTCAAGCTCTGATGCCAAAATATCTAATTCTTCATCAGACATAGCTTTTATATCTTCATATTTCTCTTCCTCAGTTTCTCCGATATCTCTTTCTTTATCTTCTTTTTCTTCCTCAGCGGATGATAAGGATAATACGGATAATTCAGGAGATTCAACTTCAGAATAACGAGGATCATAGGACATAAGAACTCTGTAAAAAAACATGACAATACCCTTGTTGGTTCTTTGAACATCCTTGATATCAAAAACATCAATAAGTTGTTCCACCACTTTTTTGTTCTCAATAATAAAAGTTTCACTCAAGTAAGGGATAAGTTCTTCAATATTTATTTTATATGCTTGAATATTACTAATGAGATCCTCGATAGAGAAGTTTACCTTATCAGTGTAATACTTTTCCTTATATTCATTCATGTCAACCGGTGAGATAAAAAGTTCATCTGTTGTGATAATCTTGAAAAAGTTTTTAATGATACGACTATTGAGACGAGATTTGTCAACAGGAATGTTAAACTGTTTAATAAGTTCAGCAGGAGCAAGTTCAAAATCTTTCTCTCCTTTTTCTCTGTATCTTTCAAAACATTTAGAACTACAGAATTCAACAAAGTTAGTTGTGATTTCTTCCACATTATCTTTATCCATGATTTGTTCAAATGTTTGAAACGTTTTAGCGTCGTTTGCGAGTTCTGTAGAACAGAATCTACAAGAGAGATTAAAAGGTTTTTGATCGTCGATAATATGAGGACGGTCAGGGAAAATAGTTGATTGAATCACTTCACTGATAAGATCAATTACATTATAACTAATAGATACAGGATTATCAAGATATGATAAGAAAATTGTATAATCTTGATCAAGAGGTTCTTTTTTAAGTACTCTCTCAAGTTTTCCTCTATAGAGTTCAATCATATCAATACATACAATGTCTCCATCAATTGTTTGAATAGAAATCATACGATCTCTTGGAATGGTAGATATGTATTTAGTAAGTTTGCTATCTTCTTGTTGAAAGAGTTGAGGAGTATTTTCAGCAACTTGTGTGTCATTAGGTCTCAGAACACTATCACTATAGTTTCCAGTAAATCCGATAATACTCATCGCAGGATTTCTAATGGAAACCGTTATTGTGTCTGTTCCTCTTAATTTACGTTCTTCTAATTCTTGTCTTTGTTCTTCATATTTTTGTAATGATTTTGATGCTTTAGCAGAAGCGAGACCATGTTTACTGATAGATTCCAATGCTTTTCGTCTAAATTCCTTTCTTTCCTCTTCAGGAAGTTCTTTTAATCTTTCTGATATCGCTGTTTTACAGTTTTCATAAGGAGTTGTATCACCAAGAGTTGTTTCACGTTTAGCAAAAGGATGAACAAGACCACAAGCAAGACACAAACTAGCTTCAGGATTTAATACAACAGGTTTGATTTCGACGTATTTCTCTTCTTCCATCTTATATTTTACAGATTTCAACTCTTGTGCTTCAAAGTCTGATATGAGACGAATAGGGTCAAACGACTTATTTGTTACTGCAATTTTTCCATCTTCTTCTTTGAATTGTAAATTGTGTCTTGCAAAGTAAGAGTTCAAAAAAACAATAAAGTCAGAAAGATTGATAAAAAAGCGATCCGTAGGAAGTTCTTCCACTTTAATTTGTCCTGTTTTCAAATCTTTCCATATAAACTGATTATGTTTTTCTGAAAAACTATTAGTAAGAGATTTGCAATTAGTTACTACGTCACTTGATTTTCTTTTTAACTCATCCAAACTTTGGAAATCCCTTTGAGATTGCTTTAGAACTGGTCTTTCAGGATAAGTTTTATTGTAAACCTCAATAATGATTCTGTCCACTTCATCGTTGAGCATCTTATTGAAAAAGTTAATTAACAAAGTTCGTGTCATACTATCAGGATGAAAGTATATTTCAGGAAGAGCGTCTTCAATTTTGAGATTAAATATATTTATAAAATATCCTCTGTTAATTCTAACAGGATCAATAAAAAATAAACGTTCATATTGTTTAGCAACCTTTTGTAAAAATCCAGTATAAGCAATAGAGAATGTAATAAATTTACGAATAAGTGTATAATAAGTAATTTTTGAACCACTTTTAAATATAATGTCAATAATCAAATCAGTAAAGCGATTGTAATAACGTTCTTTCACTGTTCTCATATTTTCAAGTTCAGATTTGAAAAGTTTTTCATCAATTTCCTCATCGGTCTTACCAAGGTCATCTACTTTTTTAATTTTCATTATTTTTTCTCTTACTTCCTTGTACATGAATCTTTCATAGAAATCATTAATGGAAGTTTGTAATACTTTTCTGCAATACTTTTCTAACTCTTTACAAAATGATGATTTCTCATTGACAGTTTCATTTTTAATATTATGGAGAATTACAGATTTTTCATTTTGTTTACTACGCCACCAATTGCACTCGGTTTCATAATCTTGTTTTGTTAACACATGATATTTCTTTTTCCTCTCCACTCTTTGCTGCTCATCATTCTCAGTAATCTCTGTAACGATATTAACAAGAACTGTGTAAATACCCACATCCATACCATCTACATTGAAAGTTAAATAATTTTTATCAGTTGAGCATTGAGGATAAATATCAGAAGTGTTTAATGAACACATCAAGTAATGATAATATTTAGTAGGTCGGTAAAGATGAATGTCTTTTCCATTTTCTTTAATGGTAGAATCGTATTGTCCAAACATGTTTGCTCCACTTCCTTTAAGTTGTGAAGGTCTCAATCCAAATGCATCTCCGATCAATATATAATCAAATGAACGACCAATCCAAGGTTTTACAACTGACCAAATCATACATTCTTTTGTAGTATCACTGATGTTTTTAGGAAGGCGTGAAAGATATTGTTGTTCTGCACTTTTCTCTTTCAATAATCGTAAACGTCTATTACGCTTAATAGGATTGATGATAAGAGGATTTCTTAATAGTTTTGTCTTGCTTAACAAGTACAACTTTGTAAATCTCATAAGTTTAACACGCTTATAAATCTCATCATTTTTATATTTTATCCATTCATTCTTATAACCCTTGTAAAAATCTTCTGTGATTAAGGGTTCATTATTTTTTATGGCATCCTTATTAAACTTAGTATAAAGATCATCTAAATCTCTCTCATCAGTGAGTAGAACAGCATTCTTGTTGAAATTAATGTATCTCAAGTTTTTTACATCATAGATTTTAGCACTTTGATTGAAGTCTTGAAATGACTCAAACGCTTCTGTTCGATCTTTGTTTTCTTCAAACTTCCAATTTATAAAACCCATTTGTCTTATCGTCTTGTTACCAACTTTTTGCAAAATTTCTTGAAGATTTCCAAGCACTTCGCTTACAAGAGGATAAGTTAAGGAAATACTTGGTTGAGTTGGATAAGAGCGTAACAACCATGAGTTAAACTTTTTACTGATTTCAGGAAATGTGATACTTGAGTTTTTACTCTTTGTTAAATATAAATCTGAAAATTCTTTGAAAAGTTGAGGAGCGATATCCTCTCTTAAGTCACGTAAGTCACGATCTTTTTCTTCGTCAACATATTCATACGATTCTTCCTCTTCTTTACCCTCCTCGATGTCATCTTGTTCATCAAGTTCTACATATTCTTTTGCTTTCTTAGTAGGTTTCACACGATTGAAAAGTTGACGAAGTTCTTTTGTAACATCAATACGTAAAAAGTTTTGAACACTATTTATATCTTCCAATACTTTTTGTTCTATTTCTCTTCTCATATCAAACTCTTCGGGAGAAAGTTCTTCTATTTTTTTATTGTAGAGTTCCAATTCGTCTACTGTAAGAATGTCATTAATTGGTTTATATGTTTTTGTGCTCTTGTTTTCCTCATCTCTATATTGTTGTACAAGAGAATTTGCAATAAATTTTTTATCCTCATCAGAAAAACTTAGAAATTGGGTAAATATACTAGGAGAGAGTTTAAGAGATAAGAGTTTTTTCTTGATCTGTTCATCAGTTACAACAGAACTTTCAGAAGTTGTTAAAAACCATTGAAAAAACTCGATCTGGGTTTGCAATGTTTTGAGTTTCTTTTCTCTTAATTCAATCAACTCTTTTTGAGAAGGAACAAATATATCTTTCTTATCACTACCAAGCACAACTACATCAAGAACACCTAATATGTCTCTAATAGATTGTCCTTCTTTTTTCTTTTTACCTTCTCCAATACCTGCTAAATAATTTATAATTGCTTCTTCTTTCAAAACAAGAACAGGTCCTTCAACTGTTTCAACCGTTTCTAAATAAGTCCCATCGTTTTGCAAAATCTTTACAGGTTTTTGATATTTACTTATCTTTACTTCCCAATCACTTGTGGGTTTTCTATTAAATGCCGTGTAAACCTCTGCTTCTTCCCTTATTTCTTCCATATCATCCTCTTCATCCTCCTCGGTCTCCCCGAGGTTTTCTTCTTCCTCTTTTGCTTTACGACTTTCTCTTAGTTCTTCTAATTGTTGTTGTAATTCCTGATATTTCTTAAACTCAACTTGCTGTAAAAAATGATAATTGCAAATAAAATGATAATCATATACATTAATTCTATTTATACTCTTCAAATAACGATACCAATAACTGTAAATAATATTACGAAATTGAAGATCAAATTTAGATACTTTTGAAGTATGGACATAATCCTGGTTAATTTGGCATAATTCTTCACGTATTTGTATTAACTGCTTTGATAAATTAACTTTATCATTACTATTGAAAAATTTCAATAAATCATTAAATTTGTCTTTTTGTTGTTTACTCTTATTATAACTCTCTCTTACAATATTAACAGGAATACCTGAAATAAATGATAGTTCATTTATCTTTGTATCACCAATAGCTGTTTTAAATTTGTTAAATATTTCTTCTGCATCTTTATCAGTGATTAACTTTATTCTATAATATTGATAGGAGTTATCATTATTCTCAAGCATCAATGCAAAATCACTACTTTCTTGAAATGTTTTCAATAATGAATTATACAATGTTCCTGTTTTAATCGCATTTATTAATGCTTGTAATACAATAGAAGAACTAACATCACCACTTAATATCTTTTTCAATGTGTTCTGATCACAACTTAAAAAAGAACATAAAAAGTCATTAGAAATATAATATCCGAGTTTTTTATAATTTTCCAACTCATCTTTTCTAATTTTGATATCAGTTTTAAATCCTTGTCTTGTATTTTCCTCTGCATAATAAGTTAAATCTTTTAGTTCTGCGCTTTTAAGTTCATAACTAACTTTTTGTGCTTTATTAATCTCATTTTTTAAATATTCAAATGCGTTTTGTTGTTCATCATCCCACACAAAGTCAGCATCTTTAACAAACAATTCAGTGAGGGGTCTTGTAATCTCCTCAAAATTCTTAATTTCCTTTTCAAAAATATTAGCCATATCCATAAATCTATAGAGTTCAGTTCTATTAGTTGGAGTTGGATATTCACTTATACGTTCCTCCTCTTCTGTTGGAACACCAAGTTTCTTAGATGTGCGATATAATGCTAACAACCGTTTTTCATTATAATCTGCATAAAAGTCTTCTTCTTTTTTACTTATAGGGTTACCAAATCTTATAGCAACCTCAATAGGTGTAATAAGTTCTTGTAAATAAGGTAATTCAAGATAGTAGTATAATTTTGCAATTTGAATTCTATACTCTTTTTGAAAATTCTCATGATTTTTCAACCCTTCTTTCTCTTCACTTGTCAAAGGTTTATCAAACTTTACTTTTTCTTGAATCCTCTTTATTTTTTCACTCACTGGAATATTTCCAACAGGTCTCATATTTTTTATATAATTATCTCGTTCAATTTGCTTCAATTCTTCCTTATACTTGAAAAAATCATCCGCTTCCTTTTTTAAGATCATTTTTTGCAATTCCATTCTCATCTGAATATCTGCTATTCTAGCAATTCTATTAATTTTATCAGTTGCATCCTGCTTTCTCTTTCTCTTTTCTAAATTCTTTTGAAATTCTGACCCACTCTTCTTTTCTCTCTTTATTTTTTTCTCTGCAATCACACTATAAAACTTTTTATTCATTCTATCTGAATCAAACATCAATTTAAAAAAACTTTTTGTAATTGTCTTGTCTAACGCTTGAATCTTTTTATACAAGTCACTAAACTTATCATTATCTTCATCAACAATTAACTTTCCAGATCTCACTAATTTCAATATCTTGTTAAATTCATCATCTATTTCTTTCATATCTTCAGAGATTTCTTTTTCTTCAACTGTTGAAGGCGTTTTCTCTTTCTTTTCTTCGGTCTCCACTTCCGCTTCCTCTTCCTCTTCCTCTTCCTCCTCTTCTTCTTCTTCCTCTTTTGCTTTTTCATTAATCATAGATATTATTTGTTTTATCTTATCACTATTTTTTCTTGGAAATACATATGATTCGATGTCTTTTTGATAAACTCCTCCAAGAGTTTTGAATAGACTTTCTAATTTTTCAAAAGTATCTCTATCACCAAATACAACTATTCCATTAGGAATTGTAACATCACCTTTGTAATTCTCGTCTAGGTTTAAAAGTTGTGACTTTAAAAATTGTGACGACATGTTTTAATTTACAGATTAACAATATTTTTTATAATTTTTTAATTGATTTATTTTATTTTTTTATAAACATTGTTGTATTTATAAAAAAAACCCTTTTAAAACCTCCATTTTCTAAGATACTCTTATCATTCTAAACATTCTAAACAATGGGAATTCCTCGCTTTTTCTATTACTGCTACAACAACTTTGAATATTCTATTGAACTGGTTAAAACATCTCTTCCACAAGATTCATTTCTCAATAAAGATCCTGTTGACTTTATCTACTTTGATCTTAACGCAATCATCCATCCTGTATGTCAAAAAGTGTTCAAATACGGTTCGCACGAAGATACATCTGTATTAAGACCAAAGCCTGTAAGAGTTACAGCAACTAAAATTCAAGAAGTGTATCAAAAAGTTTGTGAAGAGATTGAAAAGTATGTCAACATTGTTAAACCTAGTCAAGGTGTATTTATTGCAATTGATGGAGTTGCTGGTATGTCTAAATGCACACAACAACGTCAGCGTCGTTTTCGATCTTATATCGAAGGTGCAAACAAAACAGATAAGAATGAGAAGTTTGACAAAATTGATAAATTCGACCCTAATTGTATATCAACTGGAACAATTTTTATGGATAAACTTGGAAAATATATAGACAACTTTTTGAAAAATAAACTTACAAGTGAGTGGAAACAGTATGAAATTATTTTCTCTAATGACAAAGTCCCTGGAGAAGGTGAACACAAAATTCTAAAACACTTGAAACTTAATGAAGAAATTAGTGGATTAGTAGTTTCTCCTGACGCAGATTTGTTTATGCTCTGTCTTGGATGTTTGAATCTTAACTCTGATATTAAGAAAGAAAGAAACATTTATGTCATGCGTGAAAATATTTATACCAATGTTGATTGTCTCTACTTTATTGTAAAGATTAACAGTCTTGCAAAAGAGATTGTTACTAAAGTTACAAGTGGGTCGGAATCAGCGAAAAATGAAAATATAGATCGTGTTATTAAAGATTTTATATTCTTTTGCTTTATGCTTGGTAATGACTTTCTCCCAAACATACCATGTATCGACTTGTCTCATAAAGGTCTTGATTTATTATTTGATGTATATAGTCGCACTATTCAAAATCATGGACTTATCATCAGCAACAGTGTTATAAACAAAGATGCATTTGTGTTTATGCTCAAGGAAATATCAAACTTAGAACATTCTGTCCTTGTTAATAAATACAAGAGTAAATATGGTGGTAACGATCCTTTTATTACAAAATGCTGTGAAGACCAGTCTGGTGATAAGATAGATATGCAAAAGTATAGAAAAATGTATTATCTCAATAAAGTGAACAATGAAGGGGTCAGCGTGAATGAATTGTGTAAAGAATATATACGTGGTATGATATTTGTATTCAAATATTACATTGACACGATACCAAGTTGGACATGGTGTTTTAAATATCACTTTGCACCTTTTGCAGGAGACTTGGCAAGAGTTATTGAAGAAGATGAAGAAGTGTTATTTCAACGTTTTATTAGAGGGTCAAGTATGAGCACGATTTCACAATTAATGTGTATTCTCCCTCCAAAATCAAAGAAACTGTTGCCTGAATGTTTGCAAAAATATTATGAAAAGACTGATGAGACATTAGGTAAATGGATGCAAGACGAGGTGGAGATTGATTGTGATTTTAAGATGAATGAGTATGAAGGTATTGTCAAATTACCCTTTATAGAGTATAAAGATTTTGAGGATGTATTGAAGAAGGAGGAGAAAAATTTAACAACCATTGAAAACTCTCGAAATACAAAAGGTAAGATCTTTGTTTACTATCAAGAAGAAAATCCTGATACGAAACAGATGGAGTGTGTTGTGGAAATGGTAAATCCTAGTATTTAATTTTTATATTATATTTATGTGCATTTGGAATTTGATAATGATTTTTTTTTAATTATTATCAAATATTTTTATTTCTTTTACTCTATGTAAAATGAACAATATACAAAAAAGATTCTTATTATTTTTACTTGGTTGTATCCCTGCAAGGATTGGACTTATGTTAATTGCTAAAAATTATACAAAATACTTAAAAATTATGTCATATTTTACAATCTTGATTTCTATAGGATTTTTTTATTTATTTCTATCAGGTTCTAGAACAACAGGAACAGAAACATTCGGCGATCAAATCTGGTGGAATAATTTAAGACCAGTTCATGGATTATTATATTTGTTATTTGCATTATTTGCTTATAATGAAAATAAATATGCTTGGATATTTTTATTAATTGATGTAATATTAGGATTATTTTCATTTTTGTCATTTCATTATAAAGAAGGTAATTTTTCAAAGTTAATAAATTAATCATAAACAATTCATAAATTAATACTTTTCAAGCTATCTTCTATACTATACTCAGGTTTCCATCCTAATACGGAAAATGCTTTCTCTCCATTTGAATAACAACTTGGTAAATCTCCTTCTCGTCTCTCTACAAATTCGTAATTTAACTCTACTTCACGAACTCTTTCAAATGTTTCTAAAAGTTCCTTCACACTTGTTCCTCTCTCTGTTCCAAGATTGATTACATCATAATTCTCTTTCATAATACTACAATGTTGTAATGCAAGATAGTGTGCTCTTGCTAAATCACGCACGTCAATATAATCTCTAATACATGTTCCATCTCTTGTATTATAATCATTTCCAAATACTTTAAAAGTCTTATTATTTCTCATGCTTTTTATTAACGATGGAATAAGATTTGTAGATTTGTCATTAATTTCCTCATCAAGATTTTCAAAACATCCAACAGGGTTGAAATATCTTAATGAAATTGTTTTAATGTATTTAGAACAGTCTCTTAAAATTTCTTCAATCATAAATTTTGTTTTACCATAAGGACACGCCACTGTCTTGATATCACAACTAATATTTTCATCAAGAGGACTTTCACATGTTCCATATACAGTAGTTGAACTAGAGAAAATAATTGGTATAGTCGGTTTCTTATCTACCTCATTCATCTTATTCATAATCTGCACACACTCTATTATATTAAGAGTCGAAACAATATTATTTCTATAATATTCATAAGGATTTACAACACTATCAGAAACACTTTTGTGACCTGCACAATGGATTATCCCTTTGATGTGATCACTGAATAAAATCTCATGCATAAGATAGGAAATCTCTTGAAAAAAGAACATATTTGTTTTGAATCTATCTGTCAAGTCCAACAATGCAAAACGAATATTATCACGTGAAATATTATTTTTATCAAGTTGTTTTAATAATGATTCCACTCCTTTTGGAGTGCTGTTATAATAATTATCGATAAGAAGGACTTTCTCACCTTGTTGCAATAGGTAAAAGGCAATATTTTTTCCGATGTAACCAGCTCCACCAGTAATTATGATCATTTTTATAAAAATAAAACATAAAGTTTAAATCAATAAAAAAAACTGTTTTTTTTTACATGAAAGAAACCATGAATTCCCCTTGTGATGCGTTTTTTCTTTCTACAAGATACATACGAGCATAATCTCCAAAATATTCATTAATTTCTGTAAGAAACTTGTCAATGGTCAACACATCACTTCCAACTTTTTTAAATCGGTTTTTATAAAGTGTATCCACGCCATCACTCAAATGTGAAGTATCTTTTTTCTTTTTCACAAGTAAGTAGATACCTTCAATACTTATAATAAGAAGTACACGTATTTTGTCAATTTCAAGAAAACTTTTTGTATCATAGATAGATGGCCATCCTCTATCTGTTTTGTAAATATCATAGCACACTTTGGGATGAGTATGAAAGCACACCTCATCAAATACTATATCATTGAGTTTACAAGTGTCGTTATCAGGATGATCATCATAACGCAACATGATTTTATCATAGACAGTAGGAGACTTGTATTCGTTAGGGAGGAGGACACCCATTTGTTCTTTATTTGCATCAATAGTTAATAATTGTTGGACGATGATTCGAGGAATGATTACTTGTTTCATTTTATAAGAATTAAATATAATTAAAATATTTGATTGTTTTTTTTCTTTTCATTTATAACAAAATGTTTCAAAATTTACAAACTTGGCATATCATTACAATTGTTATTGTAATTCTTGCAATCATTGGTGCTATTGCTTATTATATAAGAAGTTCCAAAAAAAATAGTCAAGAAAACACGCTTCCTCAATTAATGGCATCTGCTGCAATATTTTCATCAGGAAATAATGATACTATTGTTGCAAAAAGAGATTCCTCTTTTTATGAAAAATTAGGACTTGCCTTATGTGATAAACCCATTACAAAACCCGAAGAATTATATCAAAAATTAAAGGAGAAATTTCCTCAAGGATATTTATCAGAAATTATCAATTTTTATATCTTCCTTTCTCTAAAATTAACAGAACAACAAAAAAAGGATTTTATTGTTGGTGTAGATTTTGAGAATAAATTATATCAAGCACAACAGAATAATTCTTTTGAAAATGTTCCACATTTAAAGGGTGATATTGAATCAGGACAAGTTGTTTGTAAAGGAAGTAATTTTTGTAAAGGTAAAGAAACCGTTCTAATACAAGAATATGCGGATACTGCCTATGATTTTTTATCTACATTACTTGATTCTGATAAGTTTGCTGATAATATGAGAACTTTAAAAACAACATTAGTAATCCATAACCAAGATGGAACAAAGACAGAAAAAGAAGCGCCACCTTTACCAGAAAAAGATTTACAAAAGATGATTGAACTACATTCTCAAGGAATTCAAGCATTAAAAACTAAAATTGAGACAATTCCTTTTTGCTCTTTGTACTAAAAAATATAATTTTTATCAAAATCATTTATGTTATAAATTTTGGTGTATATATTCCATATTTATAAATTATAAATCCATCAGAATCAACGATTTCAATCTCTTTATTATCTTTATATATTCTTATTGTTCCACAAGGTAGTCATATATTGTTTATTACCATTATATAAAACTTCAAAATTTCCTTCAGCATAATTATTACAAATTAGTTCCATATTAATTATATTAGTTATACTAATATAATTATCTTTTTAGTCTTTTAAAATACTGTTATTTTTTACATGATTAGAATAAATGTATAATAACAATCTTATGTAGTAATACTATTGTTCTCTTCATTATACAACTTACCTTGTAAAATATACCAGTCCTGATCTTTATCAGGGATATATCCAAATTTTCTATACATTTCAGGATTCTTTGGACGGAACTTAAACTGTTCAAAAAATAAATCGGGAGAAACAAGACAATCAAGGTAATGCACAGTATCTTCAATATTTTCAAACACCCGTTCTGAGCAATATTCATTCAAGATTATTTTATAAATTCTCTCAATCTTTTCATGTGGTATTGCTTCCACTCTTTTCATTGTATCAATAATATCATCAAGTGGCGCTTTAAAAAACTCTCTATTTTTTCGAAGACGATTTCTCCTCAATAAAAAAAACAAGATTCTTTCTGCTTTCAATGAATTTTCAAATCGTCTTTCTGTCACATATTTATACTCGGAATCATCAATGTAACTTGTCATGTAATCCGTAATACGCTTATCGGGATTACCTGTATGTCCAAGTTTGAAAACATCATCTCCATAAGTTAAATACATTTTGTTAAACAAACAATACAAGTGTCCTGATTTGTCATCACACTGTTGATTATGAATCATCTTTAATTTTTATCAGATTTTTCGTTTTCACCATATAATACAAAACTCTCTTTAAGATCTTTTGTGAGATTTTTATTAATTTTATTACTGGTAGTTAACTCATCATAGTGAAAAAAACGAACTTCTCCTGTTTTTTGATCATATACCGCATAATAGCATTTTAATTGAGTTGTATCAGCAATATCAAATGTTTGCATAATATTATGTAAACGCTCTTGTGCACTATCTTGCAAAGAATATTTAATACTTTTATCAAACTTTTCATTATGCACATTAATAAATCTTAAAACAGCAGGATCGTTTGGATGTGCCAATGTGAATATCGTTTTAATACCGAGATGAATTATTGCATATTCCAACTGACTTGCTAATTCATAAGATGTAATATCAGGATTATCACGAATGACAAACAACTCTCCATTAAACATTTGAAAAATTTCTTCAACATTGACGCTATTTTGTGTGATGACGATTGCAATTGGTTTTTTTCTTGATATACAATGTTTATGATTACCATCTATTAGTTTTTTTAATGGCATTTCATTTACATTTTTTGTATTTTTTGTTTTTCTTACTACACTCATTGATTTTTTCTTTTGAAAATACAGATAACCTAATGCAATAGAGTTTACAATTTCAGCAAACAGAGTGGATTTACCTAAATTACTCAATGACATTTTCCAATAAGATTCATTCATAAAATATAAAATACATTTTTTTATATATATTTTAATTTATATAAAAAATTAATTTAATATTTGGGAAACAATATTCCAAAAAGTTTCATACATTTTATCGACTTCTTCTTGATAATTAAAATTTTTTATGATGTCACTATGCTTATTCTCTCTTTTGTATTGTGTTAAAAATTGATTAATAGTCTCTGTAACAATTATTTTTAAATTATTTTTGCAATAAATATCATTGGAAACCATAATTCTATGACACTCGTTTAGTACAATGGTGTTTGTCATTAAGTTTGATGAGTCTCTAATATCACCTTTGTAATAATGGATATCTCTAATAAGTTTATCTATATTATCTTTTACAAACAAAAGAGAAGGGAAAACATATTCCATTTTGTGACAAAATATATAATAAATGTTATATATTTTGTTATTAATATATTATTCATAATTTTCTTCAGGTTCAACTTCACGAGCACCAGTTTGTCTACGTTCACCGGGTTGTCTACGTTCTTCAGGTTCAACTTCACGAGCACCAGTTTGTCTACGTCTTCTTTCAAGAACATCTCCTCTATCTTCTGCTCTACTACTAAACATACGTTGTCCTCTTCTCACAAGTCCTTCATAGTAAGGAGAAACTGTTTTTCTAATATTTCTCATGGCACCTCTACCTGACTCAAAAACACCAGACATTTGTTTACTTATTTTTTGTCCAATACTGAAGGTCAATTCGAGCAATGAAGGTTCCTTTATAGAAAATTGTTTCATTTGTGTCATTCTATCCTTTTCCTGCATGTACAATTTATCAATATCAACACCAAGTTGATTAATAAAACCTTTAATTTGATCTGAACCCATATATTTGAAATAGTTTTTTATTCTATTTCCAGTTGCTCTTAACTCGGGAGTTGAACCTAATATATATCTATTCATTCGTGTTTTGAATTCAACATAAGAATCTGAATGATCGGCAATTTCAAAAGCAACTTTTTTCTCTTCTTCAGAAAGAGAAACATGCTTTAATCTGTATCGTCCAAGAAATTCTTGACAATTATCATTTCCAAGAGTTCTTAATTTATCTTCAATCTCTGAAGCAATAACAGGATTTATTTTATATTCAGTTTCTAATCTTGCAATAAATTCATCATAATTTGCAATACTGTTTAATTCATCTGAAATTTCAATAATTCCATACTGTCTACAAAACATATTTGTATGAGGTTTATCTGACTCGTTTGAAAATTTAATAGCATTATCAACAAAGAAAGATTTATTATCACACTTGGGTTTTTGTCTTATACATTCAATATCACTACAATCCTTATATTCTGAGAGATGTAAAAAATTTGAAACTGTTCTGCTACCTCTATATGCCATATTAAGTGGTTCAACAGGAATCGTTCCATCATAAACTTGTCTAAAATATATTTGTTCAAAATCTACTTCAGGATCATCTTGAAGAGTATAAACTTTTTTCAACCCTTTTTCTTCAACTTGTCGTCTTCTTTCTTCTGGGTTAACATCAAAAACACGATTTCTATTTCCATCTTTATCATCAGATTTAGCAGCAAATACTACAACATCTTTCTTTCCATCTTGTTTTGTAAGATACATTATATGAGCAAAAATATTTTCTCTATTTGCTCTATTTCTTTTTACCTCTTCAATAACTGTAAGAAATGCTTTATCTAGATCTTTATAAAAATAAAATTCCGTGTTGGAAACTTTTTCTTCAGACATTTTTATATTTTAGTAAAATATAATATTTTTTTTTTAAAAAAAATCTATACTATTTATTTTATACTATGAATGAACACTTAAAACCATTATTGATATTGGCATTTATCATTCTTGTGATTGATTTAATATGGATTAATTTCATTGTTGGCAACATGTGGAAAAAGAATGTAGAAACTGTTCAAAAAAGTCCTATGGAAGTTAGAAAACTGTATGCTTTACTCTCATATATACTTATTATTTTCGGTATTTACTATTTTGTGCAGTTGCATATTGACAAGGAAAACTATATTAGAGATAGTGTGATAAAGGGATTTATATACGGGTTTATATTGTATGGAGTGTTTGATTTTACTAATTTGGCAATTTTCAAGGAATTCGATTTACAAACTTCTATTATTGATATGATATGGGGAGGCACATTGACAGCAGGTGCATTGGTACTTACTAATAAGTTAGTGCAGTAAAAATTAATTTAATTGATTTTAATTGTTTTTATAAAGATACATATGACCTTTATAAAAACACTATCAAAAAAGACTCTTAAAACTTGAAAATGTTTGTCTACTCCGTTTCAAAATTTTTCAACGCTGTGCAAAAAGACTGGATTATTGATTGGTTGGAAATGTATGGAAAGTCTTGCGGATTTTACAAGAAAACCTCTAAAATTCAACAAAAACTGTTTCAAGAAGGCATGAACATTGAAGATCACGTAATTAATGTATTGAAACAAAAGTTTTTACCATCTTCTGATCAAGATACTCAAAATACTTCTCATATTTTTACCGACTTGACTCGATTGAAATTTCAAAACTTTACACACAAAGACAAGACTCTTAAATCTTTGTTGACAGATAAACCTGCTATGATTTATCAAGGATTGTTATGTGGTTCTCAAGATTTTGGAAATGAGAGACCTTATGGTATCCCTGATTTAATCATGAGAAAAGATATTCTTCAATCACTGCTTAAAGCAAATAAAAATGAAACAGAAGATAAAAAAGAAAATAAAAAGGAGGAAGAAAAAGTAGAAAATAAGGAAAATGATATGAACGACTATGTCATTATTGATATCAAGAGGAGTTTAAAACTAAACAAAAATGGAACGGTATCCATGAGCACAAATAATTATAAGTGGTTGGAATTTCAGTTGTGTGCATATGAAAAATTTTTAGCAGATGAATTAAAAAGACCTCCTCAAAGTGTCTATGTCATGTCTGTTGATGATTTAGGAAATATTATAATGGGTAAAATACCCTATGTTGAACATGATCTTAAAAAACATATTGAATATTTGAGACAGTTGAAGCAAGAAGGAGATAAATGGGTGCCCTATCCTCAACCTACTAATCAATTCATGTATCCAAATATGAAAAATAACTATGATTTTGTATGGAGAGATGCGAAAATTGATATTGCAAAAAAGATTGGAGAACTGACTCTTTTGCCTTATGTTTCAGTTGATGTCAGAGATCAATTGTGGAAAAATAATGTTATGACATACAAGAATGAGAAATGTGTAGACGTTTTGAAAACAATTGAAAAGGTTCCTACTTATGTGCATGATATTATAAGAGCAAATCAAGATGTGGGTTTAGAAATAAATGCAGAAAAAATTAAAGAAGAATTGAAAACATTGACAACTAATAAGAAACTCGTTTATGTAGATATGGAAACAACAAATAAAGGAAAAGTGTTTCTATCATGTGTGTTCGATGATGAGAAGAAGGAACACATACATTTTTATTCTGATAAAAAGAATTTGAGTGATGATAAAGTGTTACAAGAAACTCGTGTGTTATTGAAACAATATAAGGAAGATTGTTGTATAATATTTTATGCTGGACAAGAAGAAAAGATTTTGGAAATTGATAATGGTATTGATTTATATAAGATTTTAAGAAAGCATAATTATGCGAAAACAGGAGTTTTTTCATATCAGTTGAAAGAAATTTACAATAATACTTTTCGTAGAACTATTGAGACGCGTATTACAAATGGACAAGATGCAATGAACTTGTATGAGGAAGATGATGAAAAACACAAGAAGGATTTGTATGAGTATGTTCAAAAAGATGTGGATATTATGGTGAAATTGGTAAGTAGATTTTTGAATTATTAAAATTTAATTGATTTTATTTTTATTAATATTTTATTCAAGTATATTAACTTAACTTGAATAAAATGAATTCTAACTCTCAAACATCTGAAATGTCTGGTTATAACACCCGTTCCAAAACTAAACTCATTAAAAAAGATGAAAAGAAAGAGGAGAGAAATAAGGAAGAAAAACATGAGAAAGAAGCAGTTGTGGTTATCGACTTGCAAAAAATTATTCAAAATGTGATCAAAAAAAATAAAGACAAAAATACTGAAGATGATGACGAGGACTTTATAAATGATGATAGTGAAGATGACGAGGACTGGGATGAATGGGAAGATGATGAGACAATTGAAAAAATAAATAATTCTTCTTTTTCACAAGAGATTAAGGATATGATGATTGAAAAGTATAAAAATGCTGATGATCTTGATAAGGTGCAAAACTGGATTAATAACGTTTTAAAAATTCCTGTTGGAAAGTATGCTGATATGCCTATTACAATGAAAAATACTAATGAAGATATTATTAAATACTTTGAAGAAGCAAAAGAAAAATTGGATAAATCAGTATATGGTATGGAAAACGTGAAGGAAGAACTTCTTTCATACATTGCTCAAATTATTACATCTGAACAACAATGTAATCCTCGTGTTCTTGCTCTTCAATCAGTTGCTGGTTGTGGTAAGACATCTATTATTCGTAAAGGTTTTGCAGAAGTATTATCACGTCCTATTAAACATATTTCCATGGGTGGTATTACAGATTCATCCACTTTTTTCGGGTTCGACTATACCTATTATGGATCCAAGTGCGGTTTAATTATACAGTCAATTATTGACTCAGGTGTTATGAACCCTATTATCTATCTTGATGAGTTAGATAAGATCTCTGATACAGCACAAGGTCAAGATGTTGCAAACTTTCTTGTTCATCTTACAGATCCTGAGCAACAACAAACGTTTAAGGATAAGTATATCGGTTTTGATATCGATTTAAGCAAGGTGATGTTTGTCTTTTCATACAATGATGACAATCTTATTAATCCTATTTTGCTTGATAGATTGAATGTTATTCGTGTAAAACCTTATAGTTTTAATGATAAGAAAGTTATTGCAACACAGTATCTGCTTCCACAAGCGTGTAAAAATATCGGATTTGATTTGAATGATATTGATATTGATGAGTATGCCATCAACTATATTATTAGAAATTATGATCAAAAAGGCGGAGTAAGAGATATAAAACGAGCAATGGAAACTCTTATTATGAGATTGAATACTATTAAGATAACTGGAAATAAAATTAAGTTAAGTTATTCAATCAAACCTGAAATTATTGAGACGGAGGAAGTAGTTGTTAAAAATGTTTCTAATCGTAAAAGACTCAAGAAACAAGAAACTGTTAAAAAGTTGAAGTTCAAAATTACTGAACATAATGTGAGAAAGATTACATCAAATGATAAGGAGGATAACCCATCATATAAAATGATGTTTTTGTAAATGGTAAAGTATTTTAAAAACTATATGTAAATGGTGTATACAAATATACAAACAATGAAAGTATATGTTCTCTTAAGTGATAGTTCAAACGTTCCACTTGCCATCTATGATAATTTTGATAATGCCAAGAAACATTTATTGGAACATCCAACAAGGCACTTGTGTATTTTTGAGTATGACTTAAATACTACAAATCCAGGTAAAAATATTTATGATAATTATTTCAATCAACTTTTTTCTATTTAATTTATAAACATTTTAAAAATTATTAATTCTGTTATTAATAATTTCTATTCATGATTGAGAAAATTATAAACAAGCGAAACTATCTTGTTTACAATAATGATTTTACTAACAAATACTATGAGAAGTATTGCAATTTAAACATTAACTGTGAACTTGCCTTTTTAGAAAGATATACTGGTCTTCTCAATGATTTACAACAAGATTTACAACTCACTACAATCAGTGTTATTGGAGATAACTACGGATGCTACGTTCCATTGAATTGTCATTTTAAAAATACACATATTACCGTTTCAAAAAGAAATGAGCAAATTGATAGAAGACTTTTCTCAAACGAGCGTATGAATTTAATAAACTATACAGAAGGATATAACGTTTCAGATATTATATTTGTTTCAAAACAAGAGGAGTTTGAACATTTTAAAAATTATATAGATTATTCCAGTTCAATTATATTATCACCTGAAAATGAGTTTCTCAATTCTCAATACAACTTTTATTATAAACTTTCTATTAAGTATCCTAACGAAATTCAATACGTATTATACATACCTGAAACTTTGAATGATAGATTTATGCAGCACTTTTTTTATTATTTCAAACAAGATATATTAGACTATGATAATTTAATAAATTTTTGTATCATGGTTAAGAACGGTGGAGACTTGTTTGAAAAAATGTTGACTGAAAATCTTCACAATATTGATAGGTGGACGATATTAGATACTGGTAGTACAGATAATACGATTGAGATTATTGAACGAGTACTTAAGAATAAAAAGGGAAAGTTATATCAAGAACCATTTATTAATTTTAAAGATAGTAGAAATCGTTGTCTTGAACTGGCAGGACAAGTATGTAAATATAATATGATGCTTGATGACACATATGTTGTTCAAGGAGATTTACGTCGATTTCTTCACTTGATTCGAGGCGATCAGTTTGCGGATAGTTATAGTTTGCTTATAAAATCAGACGATATGGAATACTATTCAAACCGTATCACAAAGAGTGAGGAAAAACTTCGTTATATTCACAAGATACATGAGGTTATCACAAATAAAAATAATGTAAATGTTGTCATACCACATGATGAAGCGTGGATTATGGATTATCGTGCAGATTATATGGAAAAGCGAACAATGGAAAGAAAGCAATATGATTTGAAAGTTTTATTTGAAGAGTTAGAAGAAGATCCGGATGATCCTCGCACGTATTACTATCTTGCACAAACTTATAATTTATTAAATGATCATGAGAAGGCAGCAGAGTATTTTCATAAGAGAGCATTCCATAAAAATGAAGGATTTTTACAAGAGAAAATTGACGCTACCTTTGAACTTGCAAGGACATTAAATTTTAAATTAAATAAACCTTGGAGTGAAGTGGAACCTTTATACAAACTTGCTTATGAATTAGATAAGAGTCGTCCCGATTCACTTTACTTTATTGGTATTCATTACTATTTAGAAAAAGATTATACTACAGCATATAAATATTTTCTTAACGCATTTGAAGTTGGATACCCAGTTCATGCACAATTTTCATTAAAACCTACTTTATCATTTTACTATCTTCCAAAGTTTCTTGCAGAATTATGTATCATGTTTAGTAATCCTAAAGTGGGAATAGAGTGTTGCAAACGTTTTTTCTCATTTGTAAAAGACATGAAAGATCCTGAGGTAAACACAATGCGTTCTTTTTTTGAAATATTTGTTTCTTGGACTGAACTCCCTTCTCTCGTTAAAGAACCCTTAATTCCAACTAAACCTATAATAGCATTTATGGTAGATGGAGGATTTACAAACTGGACAGGTAGTGATATTTTAACAAAAGGTGTGGGTGGTTCTGAAACATGGGCAATTGAAACTGCATCTGCTATGCAAAAACTTTATCCACAATATAAGATTATTGTATTTTGTAAAACAGATAATTATGAAAACTTTAGAAATGTTGATTACTACCCTCTACATGAATTTTATAATACAATTTCAACTACTCGTATCAAAGCGTGTATTGTGTCACGTTTCTCCCATTATTGTACAGTTGCATTAAAAGGGTTTGTGGAGAATCTCTATCTTGTTTTACACGACTTGGGTCCTACTGGAAATATTATTCCACTTGATAATAGATTAAGAAAAGTAGTTTGTCTAACACCATGGCACAAACAGTTCTTTTTACAAAGTTTTCCACAATTACAAGATCTCACTGATTACTGTCACTACGGTATTGATCAAGACATATTCAAACCTGCAGAAAAAATTAAAAATCGTTTCATCTATTCTTCATATCCCAACAGAGGTTTGCTTACACTCTTACAAATGTGGGATGATATTAAGAAAATTCTACCTGACGCTACATTAAACATTTATTCAGATGTGTTTGGAAAGTGGGTGAATGAGAATTATCCTGATGAGATGAAAGCAATACAACAAATTCTATGGGATGAGAATGGTGTTGAAAAATATTACAATCGTGGTATTATTTATCATAGTTGGGTTTCTAAAAAAGAACTCGCAAGAGGATGGTCTCAATCTGAATACTGGTTATATCCTTGTAAGTTTGCAGAAACCTTTTGTCTAACTGCATTAGAAGCAGCGAGATCAAAAACATTGGCAATTTGTAATAACTTAGGTGCTCTTGTTGATGTGGTTGGAGATAGAGGTGTAATTGTAAATGGAGATTCAACAACAGAAGAGTGGAAGCAAAATGTTTTACAAAAAATAAGAGAGATTTCTCAAGATGATCAAAAAAGAGAAGAGTTGATAGAAGAGAACTATGAGTGGTCGTGTAGTCACACATGGGAAGGTCAAGCACAAGAACTTTTTTCTAAACTTGATTTAGATAACACAACTAAAATTATTCCATCTTACAACAATTTTATGAAACTTTATAAAAATGATTTGATTTGTGATGTATATCAGAGGACTCAAAAACCCTTCACTTCACAAGTTCAAGATGTTCTTAATGAGATTTTAACAAAAGATTCTATTGTGATTGAAGCAGGATCTTTTGTCGGTATTCAAACTCTCTATTTAAGTAAGATGGTAAAGCGTGTTTATTCATTCGAACCTTTTATTGAATCTTGTGAAATACTTACAGAGAATATTGCACAAAATGATGTTAATAATGTGATTTTATATAACAAGGCACTTTCTAATGAAAATGGAAATATTGAAATAATGAGTTTATTAAAAGAATCTCACAAAGGATCAAGTAGTATCTTAAATAACTTGAGTGTTAAGGTTGCTAATAAGGTTAAAAAAGTTTGTGCAGATGATATTGTACCAGATATGGTTGATTTAATTATTATAGATGTAGAAGATCATACAAACGAGATTCTAGAAGGATCAATCGAGATATTGAAAAAGTCAAGACCTTTTGTGTTGGTAAAAGAGTATGATGAGAATAAAGAGATTTCTCTTTTAATTTCATTGGGGTACACAAGAAGAGAAATTAGTTATCCTGATGTATTGTATGAGTATTAGAAAATATATTTGATATGTATTTATAAATATATATCAAATGATTTTATTTTAATTAATTAATTATTGTTCAATTGTGTTCTCATCAGAATGGAAATGTTTTTCCCACTCGTGTTGAACACAATTCCATTTCTTATCTGACATAAAATCAGTCAAATCAAGTTTCTCGAAGATGGGCACACATCTCTCTTTATCCTTATTAATACGATTACAATCATAACAACTTTGAACGAGTTTCAAAGAGGGATTACACAAAGTATGAAAAAGGGGTTTATCACAAGGAGCAGAGTCACTAACAGAACTCAAAGAAGCGATAGCAACAAACAAAAGAGCAAGGAGAGACTTCATTTTGCAATCTTATATTAATAAGAGATAATAAGTTTTTAAAATTTTTATTTATCAAATAATTTAAAAAACACTTTTTAATTTATTGTGATGTTTACGTTTATTTTCTCATAGTAAAATGATTGAGATTTCTCATAATCCTGTTTTTGAACTTTGTAACATGACTTGCGAAAAGGAAATTACGTGTCCTTTTATATTTGCAAAAAAAGCGAGAAAGCATTTAACACGGTATTTAGAAAATTGTAAAATAAGAGACTTATGTGATTATGTATTTCCAGATAAGTTTTACATATCTGACATAGCAGATTACATGAGTAGTTTTCTAACAACAGCAGAAAAGTATAAAATTACGATTTGCAATAATGAATATAATACCGACAAAATAAATAAAAAGATAGTAATATTGCCTTATTTTAAAAAAAATAATGATAAGGAATATAAAGTTTTTGCAATGGAGTATACAGAAAAACCAGCGATTATAATAAAATACGAGGAAACCTATATAAGTATGATTGAAGAGCGATGCCTATACCTATCACATATTTTAAAACACAAGGAAAGAGAGTTTGGCGTATTATCTATGAGTAATTTATTTTCTATTGAAAATGTTCAAAGATCTTATAACGTTGCGAGAAAGTATATGGAATTATGTAATTCTCTAAGTAGTCGAGAAAATAGAATGATTTGCAAAGACTGGTTATATCAGGAGGTATCAACTTATATGTTTCAGATACAGTTACTTTCTGCAGAGAGTATATTCGCCCATCTAAACAAGTATAAAGTAGAAGAGGAAGTTTTTTACGCTTGTAAAGAAAAAGAATTTCAAAAGGTTGTAAAAAGTTTTTTTGTTGAAATTAAATAATAAAGTTTTTATGTTTACACAATCAATAATAGAAAATGGCAGTGCAACTACCTAAATGGGTTGGATATACTAATTTATCTTATGAAATTCCTCATATTTATAAAGACCCTCCCAAGTCTAAATTCACAACAAAGCGTGATAAAATAAGTGAGGCAGATGTTCAATGGATGACTCGTCCTGATAGTATCTACTCTGATCCTACAAGAATTAACGAAGCAATTAAATATCTCCCTCGTAGTATTGATCCTATTGCTAAAGTTAAGTATGGATCAAATCCTTATAAACTTGATGTTATAAGACCTCCTGAGAGATCTGCCGAGTATGAGATCGCTATTTCTCGTCCTCGTATTCATCAAAATAAGTCTGTTTATACAAATCCTGGATTATCAGAAGGTCGTTCTGGTATTGATGTGGGTCAGTACATTGACTTGTATAAAGTAAAAGACATTACAGATGTTCAAAAAACAGTGGCACAAGTTAAACCTGGCGCTTATTACAAAGTTGAATACCTTGATCCTACTGTTTTTGATATTCAACCACTCAACAAAGTCATTCAAGATAACGATCTCTTCTACAGTGCATCCACTAATGCTCTTTTCAAAATTGAAGATACCAAAGGTTTCCGTCCTTACGCTCAATCTCACTTACCTGAGAAGATACATTATAATGTCCCTCGTCTCTTATCAAGACCAATTTACGACATTGTTGTTCCTGAGTTGGATCTCATGACAAAACAAGATTTGAAAAATATTATTACCAATCAAAATTATAAATTTAATCCTATATCCAATGAAAATCCTGATTTACAACTCTGCGCTAAATCTAATCGCTTTAATGTATCAGGTATCCCTAATGCTCTTGCTGCAACAAATAATATTGTTTATGATATAGACCTTGAACCCAAGAAAGTGTCACATAACTCTACAGCTAATCCTACTGGTGGTTACAAAGTGATGGAGGCGCAAGAACACTGTCTTCATCCTAAGTCTGTCGCAGTTGAGTCATATACAAACTTATCTTCTAATTCAAAAGATCAAGTGCGTTTTGATCATCAACTTCAATCAAAGGAAACAATGATTGATGTTACCAGTAGCGCTAACTCTATTTTCAAACCTCAAGTTGTCCAAGAATACAATATTTTTGCAAATAAAAACACCATCAAAGATTTGGCAACTAATCTTAATTCCACCTATTCAAAAGATTTGGAAAAAGCAGAAGTTGAACTTCAGAAAAAGGTATCTCAACAAGAAATTAATCTTGATCGTTATCGTGCAAATATACCATTGACAAAGGTCAGAGATGAAGTTCAGTTGAAGAACGCTAAAAAGTCAAGACCTATGTTGGAACTTGCCATGTATCAAGATGTAAACAATTACACACCTTAAAAAATATCTTTATAATGATAAATATGACTAAAAAAATGGATAGAGAGATTAGAAAAAATTACAAGACTTTTTTGACAAATCTGCTTGTCTGTCTAATTATTAAATCTGTAATGGAAAATCGTATTACAATTATCGAGGTTTATGCAATCATTGATAAAATCGCTGATGCTAAGCGTAAAGAGAGAATAGAAAAAATAGAAAAGCAGAGGCAAAGGGAAATCTCAATTGCGAATGAGCGTTTTCAAAGGATAACACAAAGATTTAATCAAGGCAGAATAAATAGAGAACATAATAATGAAGATTACAAAAGTTATTTTTCAATAAATAAGGTAGATTAAAAGATTTTTTTTTAATTATATTTTCTATAATTTAAAAAAAATGTCATTAGCAGAATTAACAAAACTTATTGCATCCTCTCAACCTGTCGACGTGCGTCAAGAAGAATATAAAGTTACCGGTAAGATGAGAGCAGCACCAAAAAATCCTGAAGTTGGTATTGATATTTTACCTACCATGAATGCGATTCCTATTAACATCGCTTCTGTTGCTGTTCCTAAATTGAAAGCACTTGGTCTTAAACTTCCTGAGAATTTTACTTGGAACAATTATGAAGATGTTAAAACTCACAAGGCAGAATTTAATCTTCCCGAAGATTGGATTACACCTGTATACAATCAAGGTTTATGTGGTTCTTGTTGGGCATTTTCTGCTGCTTCTTGTCTTTCTGACAGATTTGCTATTGCTAATAAGATAAAGTCTCCTCAATTCAGTCCTACTTATTTTCTATCTTGTGACAAGAATAAAATTCCTGGAACTCTAGCAGCAAATCAAGGATGTAGTGGAGGTATTCCATCAAGTGCATTTCAGTTTGCTCGTGATAAAGGTATTCCTTCTATTTTTTGTCAGGATTATGATTGGTGTATGAAAAATAAAACTTGCTTTACTACAAAAAGTGTGGGTTCCGGTGCGGATGCTCTTAATAAAATTATTCCCGAGTGTCAACAATCTTGTTTGAAATGTGCTGAACAAGCAGATGGGTCTGTTCGTTGTGCTCCTGAAACCAGCGAATTTAAAATTTATAAAGCAGATACATGGCCAAAGTCAGAACTTGATAATAAACAAGTATACATTGCTGAACATACCAATGCTGCTAAAACGTTTTTCGGTGAAGGACAAAAAGTAATTACTGAAATTAAGGAAGAAATATGGTTGCGTGGTCCTGTTGTCGGATGTTATAAGATTTTACAAGATTTTGTTGTTCGTGAAAAGTGGTATAGAGGTAAGTCTGGATTAATCTATATGAATGATAGAAAAAAGAATTATAAATCTTTAGGTTATCACGCTGTTGTTATTATGGGTTGGGGCATGGATGAAAATCCTGATGGTTCTAAATTACCTTATTGGATTGTTAAAAACAGTTGGGGAGATCATTATGCTGATAATGGATATTTTAAATATGCAATGTATAACAAGGAAAAGGATATTAACACTGATATAAATCTTGATGTTCCTATTACAATTGATGGAGGTATCATTTGGTGTGGAGCAGTTGCTCCTGTTATTTTTTCTTCAGTAAAAGAACAACCTAAAAAAAATGAAGGAGAGAAAAGTGATGTTATTGTGGTTGTGCAAGAGGATGAAAAAATGTATGACGATGAACAAAAGTCTTATTTTGCTAATATCCTTGATAAGATCTTTGGTGTAAAGGCAGCGTCTATACCTGAAATTAAAGGTGAGACTGTTGAAGAAAGACGTGTAAGAAGACGTGCGATAATTGCCGCAAGGAGACGTCAGAGAAATACTATGACTTTTTTAACACTTGTTTTATTTGTGCTAATTATTGTTCTTCTTTTGAAAAAATAAATTTAATAATTATTGTAAATTTACATAAAAATTATATTTTTTTATGTAAACATGATTGTTTTTATTGTGATTATCATTATTATATCCTTATTACTCTTTTTTTATAGGCACCCAATACCTATCATAAGAAAGTCCAATGAAGATTCCGTATATGCTCCAGCATTTGGAAAAGTAATGAAAATTTCTCGTCAAGATAATAAACTCTTTATTGCCATATTTCTTAGTCCTTTTGATGTCCATTATCAATACTGTCCAATATCTGGTATTATAAAAAATGTAAAATATGATGCTACAGGTAAATTTAAATTGGCATATGAATTAAATAAGAGTAATGAAAATGAGAAATCTATAACAACAATAAGTAATAAACATGGAGATTTCATTGTTTATCAAATTGCGGGATATCTTGTAAGAAGAATATCAACATTTGTTGAAAAAAATAAACATGTTGAAACAGGAGAGACAATGGGACTTATTCATTTTGGCAGTCGTGTCGATATAATTATTCCAAATTCTAATGAATTTGATTGCAAAGTTTCTGAAGGAGATTATGTATCAGGATTTAATACATTATTAGGACAGTATAAAAAATATAGTGAAATAGAACAAATTAATAAAGTCTAAATAATCTTATTTTTCCATATCTACATTAACTGAATTCCTTAAATATTGAAATAATTCAATATTTGGACGAATATTTTCAATCATGTGCTTACACATGTAATACAATTCTTCATTAAGTGAAACAAGACAATAACCTTCAATGGAATTCATTATGAAGTATAATGCATCGTATTGGCAAAATGTAAATAAAACGATTGGAAAAGTTATGCTTGCTGACTCGATGAATCAAGACGCGTTTGGGCGTTTACGTATTTCCAATCCTGTTACTCTCTTTGATGGAAAAATGATTGATTCATCTCAGAGTTTAATATTTGATACATCATTGGGAAATGGTGGTCGAATAACATATTTACAAAATGAAAGTGCTATGCGTTTAGACGTGTCACAAGCAAACTCTTTTGCAATTCGTCAATCCCACTATTTTGCGCAATATCAACCAGGTAAATCACTTGCTGTTCTTGGAAGTTTCTTTTTTGGAAATGTTATTCCAGCAGGAGCATATCGTCGAATTGGATTTTTTGATAGTAACGAAGGTATATTTTTTCAACAAGATTCTTCAGGTTTAAGTTGGAATATAAGATCTGTCAGTGCTCCTTCAACAACTGTCTATCAAAATAATTGGAATATTGATAAACTCGATGGCACAGGACCGTCAGGTTTAACAATATCCATGGGTAATACTAATTTAATGTTTATTGACATTGAGTGGTTAGGCGTGGGAAGAGTTAGAACAGGGTTTTATTTAAATGGTTTATTAGTTTATTGTCATCAGTTTTCACAGACTTTAACAAGTGTTTATATAAAAAGTCCTTATAAACCAGTAAGTTACGAGGTTGGAACAACTTCTGCTCAAATATTTGATGTGTCAATGAAACAGATTTGTTGTACAATTATATCAGAAGGAGGATACGAACCACTTGGTCTTTTATGTTCACACCTTAATGAAAGTGCTATAAGTGTTGATGCAGCAAGTTATAAACCTGTTGTATCAATAAGACTAAGACCAGAATTTGGAAAAGGTTTAATAAGACCTCTTTTTTATGATTTAGTTGGAGGTGGTGGAACAACATTATATTATAAAATTTTAAGAAATCCGATATTAACATCTCCTACATGGACAGATGTAAATAATTATTCACAAGTTGATGTTACCGCAACTGCTGCAACAGAAGGTCTGATTATTGGTTCTGGTTTTATTATAAATTCTCAAAGATTTGTGCTTGCAGATTTACAAAGTAGTGTTCTTGTATTTCAAAGTGATATTAATGGAACACCAGACATATTCACAATTGTTGTTAAATCAAGTTCTGGAGGTAAATCTGTAAATACCAGTATTACATGGGAAGAAATAGTGTAATTATTTTTTTAAAAAAATGAAAAATTATTTTAAATACTTTATGTATTATAATTGAAAACATTTCAATAAAAAATGTCTCTTAATTTTTCTAATCATCTTATCCCAACTGATCTTATTTGTAAACATGATTCTCAAGAACTGTTAGAATGGTATGATGAAGATGATAATACCCTGTATGAATTTGGAAATTTTGAAATCACGCCAACTGATGATACAGATAACACCGAATATATAAACTTTTGTGAGTTTATTGAAGAAGTTTTATCAGGTGATTGTTGGGCAGTTAAAGTAAATAATGAGATTCTTTTTAATTATTTTAATGAACATGAAAAATCCTATAGAGACAGAATTCTTGATGATGTAATAAGACAAGAACTAATTGACGATGTGGATGATAGTTTGTTTGTTCAATTATTTAGAAAGAATAAAGATGCTGATATTATTATTTATATGTTTGGAAATGAAACGTGGGCATATAAGATCCAGTTTAATGCAGAAACAGTAAGTTTCAAGATAAGTTTATCTTAATTTTTTATTAATGTTTTTATATTTTTTAATAATTATACTTTTATTAAAAAAAATTAAAATTTATTAAATTCTGGTGCCAACATCCAAGGTTGTTGTATTGGTAATCCTGTTTTTATTTGTAATAAACTTGGATCTGATCTTGGTATTCCATAAATTTTTCCATTAGGTGCTAGTATTCCTCCTGCCCATTTCCAAGTATTAGTTGTTAATCCAGTTATTGCACTTCTATTTATTGTATTATTATCAGGATCTATAATTAATACATTATCACTATCACAAGGTATACCATAAATTTTTCCATTAGTTCCCAAAACCCCTCCTATACATTTTCTATCTCCTGTTAATCCTGAAATGGTGCTTGTATTTGCTGTATTATTACTGGGATCTATAATCAATACACTTGAACTATTAAAAGGCATACCATAAATTTTTCCATTTGGAGCAAGAACTCCTCCATACCATTTTAATGTTCCTGATGTTAATCCTGTAATAGTTGTAGTATTTACAGTGTTATTTACTGGATCAATTATTAGAACAGTGCTGTTCCATAAAGGTATCCCATAAATTTTCCCATTAGGTGCTAATACACCTCCTAACCATTGAATATCTTCATAAGTGTCAAGTTCTATAAAACTTTTTGTGTTTGTAACAGGATCTATAACCATAACGTTTCTACTTGTAAAAGGTATACAATAAATTTTGCCATTAGGTGCTAATACACCTCCTCCCCATTTTTCTAAACCTGTTAACCCAGTTATACTTGTAGTATCTATTATATTTGTTTTAGGATCTATTATTAAAACACTTTCGCTATCAAAAGGTATACAATAAATTTTGCCATTAGGTGCCACTACTCCTCCAACCCATTTATTGTTTCCTGTTAAACCACTTATAGTTGTAGTATCTGATATATTTCTTATAGGATCAAAGATTAAAACACTTTGACTATTAAGAGGTATTCCATAAATTTTACCATTAGGTGCTAATACTCCTCCAGACCACGCTTGCTCGATATTTGAAATATCTATCCTAGTTGCAGTATTTTCTGAAAACATATTACTTCCAAAAAAATATTATCGCCATTTACATTTGTTAAGATTTGAGTATCTTGTGAGGATGGTAGAGTAGGAGGTATCGATGTAGTAATAACATTTTTATACGAATTAATTCAAAAAGACATATTTGTAAATATAAAGATAATAAAATTTTTTAATTTTTTGGCAACACCGGTTCAAAATGGTTACCAGTCCAACTGATTACAACAAATACAAGACTTTCTTTTGTGGGTTTAAACTCAATAAGTTTTCCACTGCCAATTACAAGAACTTTTACACCTACACCATACATTTCACAAAAAGCGCGAATCTCTGGTGCTCCACCCCATGTATTATCGTTTCTCATATTTTCAATATATTGTTCTTTACTTAGTCCGTCGAGTTCTGCAATTTCTTTTATAGTTAACTCATCGAGAAGAGGTTGATTTGAGTCTAAATAGTTGCAAATATCTTGACGCAATTTCCTATAATCATGATGAGATACGAATGCAGACAGAGAATGAAAGAGACAACTCATTTTGTATTATGTTATCTGTATATTTTCTTAAATTGATTTTACACATTTAATGTAAAAGTAAATCAAAATGTTTTCAAGACATATTACAAGAACAAAGAAAATGAATTCACAAGTTTTATCCGACTTGCAAGATTTTTATCTATTTACATTTACTATTGATGAATCTCAACTTGATCATTTGTCAATTCATATTACATTTCCAAAAAATGCGACAAATTTTAACATAGATTTTGCCAATGATGATATAAAGCATAGAATTGACATAATATATAAAAATTCAGCAACTAATTATGTAAAAAAAACTTTATATTATAATGTAAAAAGTATTTTGTAAACTTTATGTAAACTTTTTTAATTGATTTTTTTTATCTATTTTAAACTGTAGTATATACTAAATAACAAAATGACTACTGTTGCCGATCTTTCTGATCAAGATTTTAAAATCTTGATCAAGAACTTTCTCACTCAAATTTTGGAAAAACGTTCTGGTATGCGCCCTGATAGCATTTCCAAGTATCTTGACAACGATCAGAATATGACTCAACTCATGTATGCTTTCACTCACAAGTCTTATGATCCTATTAATAATTATGAATATTATGAAACTCTTGGTGATGTAACACTTAATAAGTGTGTTGTATGGTATTTGCATAAACGTTTTCCAAGCATTCGCTCATCTGAAAACCCTTCAAGAGTAATGACATCTTTGAAGACTAAAAACATTTCTGCATTTGTGTTTTCTAAACTTGCTGACTTTTTACAACTTGAAAAGTATATTCGTTATCGTCCCATTTTTGATATTAAAAAAAGAAGAACTATTGTGATTGATAACAAGATGAAAACTGACGTGTTTGAATCACTATTTGGAACATTAGAAGATATTATAAACAATACGGAACAAATGATGGGCATTGGAGAAGTTCCTATTTATAATATATTATCGACTTTGATTGATCAGATTAAACACATTAGTCTTAACATAGAGGACCTCGTTGATGATAAATCAAAGATTAGTGAGATATTTAGCAAAATGAAGGATACTGCTGAACATCAATTTGTTTATAAGGAAGTGCTAAAACCTAATATTACAAATCCAGAAGTGACTGAAAAATTTTATCAAGTGTCTCTGAAACTTAAATTTAAAAATCCTTATAATTCTAGTGATACTGTTTCCTATGAAACACAAATGAAAGAATCAAGAAAGAAGTTAGAAGCAGAAAAAATGGTTGCCAAAGATGCCCTTACTTTTTTGAAAACTTATGGCATCTCATTTTCTTGATTATATTGGTTACTTTTGTTAGTCTGAAGTAAGTATTGCTGTAATTGATATTGTCTTTTTTTACTTGGATTTTGTTGTAAATCTTGTTGAATAACTTTGTTCCAGTAAGTTAGAATTGCACAAGAAGAGTTTTGAAAAGTATTTTGGTAAGTTGTGTTATAATCTTTGAAAAGTTTTGTTTCATTATTTAATAATTGAGACATTTTTATTTTCTTATTACAAATAAGAAAATAAGTTATTAAATTACTTAAATTATTTCAAAAAATATTACGATTTTTGAATTTGTTGTGTGGCATAATCTTTACCTTGTTGTTTCAATGTTGATGCTTGTGTTTGTGCTTGTTGTTTCAATGTTGATGCTTGTGTTTGTGCCTCGCTTTTTAAATCTGATGCCACACTTGAACCATATTTTCTAGCATGTTCAAGCGCAACTTTACCAGTAGATAGTGCTTTTTGTTTTAAGTTACCTAATAGTCCAAACCCATAGGTTTTTCTACTATTCTTGTTTGAATGTTTTCTTGATTTTTTATGGTTTCTACTGTTCTTTCTACTGTTCTTTCTACTGTTCTTTCTACTGTTCTTTCTACTGTTCTTTCTACTGCCTTTTTTGTTACTTGAAAATGCAAAACCTATATCCATGTCAATATCTGACATATCCAATACAGGAGGAAGATAAGGTTGT
>Ga0247843_1001551_pt1 | contig 45952 bp, 24 predicted proteins | sample LaCruzMarch2017__FD_192420 | JGI IMG/M metagenome (GOLD analysis project Ga0247843, IMG submission 192420) | Freshwater microbial communities from meromictic Lake La Cruz, Castile-La Mancha, Spain - LaCruzMarch2017_8m | ecosystem: Environmental > Aquatic > Freshwater > Lake | place: Spain...
CAGGCGACAACGAGACTACGGTTTTCACAACCAAGGTAGCCAAGCGCATCCTTGAAGTGCGAAACAGCCTAATCTCCTTCCGATTTGATTCGCTTGAACAAATTGACGCCATACCCGGTGTTGGTCCGGACAAGATCGAAGACCTCAATTATACATTTGGGCGGCCTGCTTCTGAAGCGTTTGAGTCCAATTTGTTTGAAAAAAGCCTTTTGTACGAGAATTGGACGGTGATTCGTTACGAATACGCTTCCGAAACCGACGAAGCGCACCGCGCACTCGTGGACAACCCAACAGCGTTCCGCAGCACTGTACACCAGCTGGCTACTCGGGCTGCCATGGAAACCCAGGGATATGGAAGTGAGGAAGCAGCGCAAATCACGGGTAGCATTTTGACGGATTATATGGATACCTATACCAACAATACCCCGGAAGCAGCCCTGGCCTTTGCGCTTTGGTTTTTCCGGGTGGATGCGGACAATTGGTTTTCCTTCAACCGAATGTTGGCAGAGACCACCTGGTTTTTCGACTACCATAGCGATCCATACTCTCCCATGGAATTGCGCTTGTTCAAAGGGTTCCAGAACAACACACTCCTTAATTTGATCACGCCGAAGGATTTGGCCATTACGGTCAATGATGCTGAACGTGTGATTACCCTTTGGGTAGTCGGACTGGCGGATTGAGCAGTCTGCTCGGCTGGTCAGCCTGGCAAAGAAGGTACTTCTATAGATAAATTGCCAGTCCCTTACTCCTCCTCTTTAAAATAATCACTTCCAACCGGTTTGTTCTCCCGCATGTTTTGGTAATACCGCAACCGCGCACTGCGTTCCTGTGTCAAGGAACTTTGCACACTTTCGGCATTTGATTCGAATGTAATGGTGTTGTGAATCGCGACATGATGGGCAAATCTTTCTACGTTGTGGTTGGCGCCGATATAGGTGAACGTCCATTGCTGGGCCTTCAGTTCTTCTACCAGGCGCTTGATGGCTTGGTCGTTGAATTCCTTCGACGCGTTCTCCTCGCCATCTGTAAATATGGTAACCAATACGTGAGAGTTTTTGATTAATTCCAGTTGGGTGCGCAAGCGCTGAAAGGCGAAGCCCATCGCATCGTACAAGGGTGTGCTGGCGTTCGGGCTGTATTGGGCGGCGTTTATCTCGGTGAGTTCTGTCACGGGTTGATTCGAGAGTAAGGTCTTGATACCCATGCCATTAAAGGTGACAAAGCTGATGTAATGCTCCTCCTCCGGGTGTTGCTGTTGGGTAGCTTTGATGGTTTGGGCTGTTTCATTAAATCCTTCGATGGTCGGCTGTTTAATGGAATGCATCGAGCCGCTTTCGTCCAGAATGATCAGATTGAAAATTTTGCGTTTGGTGTCCATAGAAATCAATTTTTAAAAGTGCGCTGCAAAGGTAAAGGCACGGTTTCCGGACTTTAATCGCGAACGGCAGTTCAGGAAACGTGCCAGGAAACGCGAGTCGGTTTCCTGAAAAATTTCCTGGATTCGTTTATATCTTGTTTTTTTGTGAAAATTATTTATGAAACCGATTCACGAAAACGACTACTACGGAATATTCCAAACTGGCTTACTGATAGCGCTGGAAGTATTGGGTATCAAGCAGGCGCAGCTCGCCGGGGTGTGCGGGATCAGTGAAGGGTATTTATCCAAATTAAAAGGATGGAATTTGGATCCGGAAAGTGGGAAGGCCCTGGCGAGACCACACCGTACCAATACGAATTTCAAACGGTATACTGTTCCGTTATTGCAATTTCTTGAACAGGAACATCAGATTCGTTTTCAGGAGGGCTATTTTGTTACAGTACCGGAAAATACCGCAGCGGGGCAATGGGGAGATATAACTACGATTCAACTGCCCGCCCGCCCGAAAAAAGAGCGAATTACAAGTCTGGTGCCATCCATTCTCGGAAATCTGAGCATTCCGGAAAAAGGTGAGTTGACCATAGATTTGACGATTGATTTATCCAACAAAAGCAATCTTCAGGATTTAATGACGCTGCTCGACTATTTGGCTGGCTTGAAAAATATCCAATTGAAGGTTAAACTATTGCTTAATAATAGTCAGCGTCCACCCGATGAAGTCTATTCCAAATTAATGAGACCAAGTGGCCCGACCCCGGAAGATCTACTGCATTCCTTTAAGCGTAGAAATTTTGCCGCACGAAATATTGATTTGGAAATAGAACGAGGGGGCAGCGGATTCCGCGATCTGGTTTCCATCCAAGATGCCGACACTGGGGCCCGGCAGGAGCAGTTTTGCGATTATTCAGATTGGGAAGCGCTCCATCGGGAGGGCGATTGGGAATTCAGTCCCCAATCACAGATCATACGAGGCAGGGGTATGGATCAATATTTATTGTCGCGATATACCTACGGCGTGTATCCCTTCAGCCTCTATGCTGTAATCCAATTTAATGGCTATGCCCAACACGCCGGAATGGATAGTGAAACTGCGAACGCCGGCATTATTCTGGGCTGGAAACGGGTGGAAGACCGCTATCAATATTATAATCTCCTGCTGGATGGACAAACCATGCGTCTGGAGCAAGTCGGTGCCCGCAGCGGCGACCATGGTGATGATTACCAACACCTGGATTCCGGAGTGCCCTTCATCATAGAGGACGGCGCGGAGTATCAATTTTTATTACACGTCACCCCGGAACGAATCGCAGTCTTTGTAGACAAGGTCTTGCGCTACCAGATCGCCACGCCGCCCGGAATGGAAGGTCGCGTTGGGATACGGCCCTGGCGGGCGCAGGTGGCTTGTTCTTATTTTGAGATAAGGGAGGAGCGGTAAGGATTAAAGGGTGTGGTTTTCTACGTCTGTGTTTGTGACAGGATCGCTTTAACATTAAAGCAGTCAAAGCATACGAAATTGTGGATTACCATACCGTCTGCAAGGTCAAACTTATCGCCAATCGAGTCCACTTGTGCATAAAACGTCATTGTCTTTTTACAATCTTCACAAATTGGATATTCACTTTCCGATAGTCCGTCTGGTTTTCCTCCCAGGAAATGTCTGGTTCCAGCAATTTCATTCCATTTATAACCAACGATTTCTTTTGCCTCTTCCGTCTCGGGCTGCGTCAATAGTTTAACTTTTGGTATTTCCATTTGTCAATAATTTTTTTTCAGCAGTCGTTCTTGGCGTGACTGCCACACCGCTGCGTCTAGCGGGCGGTTGGCAGCCACGCAGAGTTATCTCTTTTATTCTTTGTAGTTTAGAAGGGTTTTCATGCTATCTAGTGTCCCACCTTTAAATTGTGCAATTAAACTATCGCAATTGCAATTTCCTATGTTGAATTTGTTTGTTGCATCAAGCAAGAAAGCATCAGGTCGCAGATAAACCGTATCTGAAACTTTTTTTACATTTGAAAAAACACTTCCTTGTAGATATAAAGAATCATCTTTTATCACCCAGTCGCCGTATTCAGTTAGGGGATAGACTACATCATTAATAAGAGGTTTTCTTAGTTTTCCATACCGAATTATCGGACATCGATTTCAAAAATTTAGCATTCTAAATAAACTTTATTAAGGGGTGTCCGAATAGACCCCGGAATAAACCACAATTACAGCAGAGACTTGTGATAAATCCATCGGCCCCTTATTTGCATTACTGAACACAATTGTCCATGTGGAAAATGGTGTGCGCGAAGAAAATTCATCTTTAAAGCGATCGGCATCACTCCCTGAAAAACCACTTGAGGGATCTTTTGGATCATGACTGGTTAATGATTTATACTTTGCCATAACAAAATTTCTCTTTAGCCCACCGAAGTCAAGATCGCTATATACGCCATTGTTGGTCAATGCGATTATAAAAGTGGATTCTCCTTTATATCCTTCCAAATACACTTCCATTTCATTAATCCGAATTCGGCAGTGGCCATCAAATAACTGGTCATTAGGCTCAATCTTAAACTGGAGGACTCCTTTTTGCCGGAATTCTTCTGTAAGCATATCCCCATCTATTCGATATTTAATTTTATTCATATTCTTAGGCGCATTTCCGATAGCTTCATCTCCCAAACGAGCGTTTGATATATTTTTCACTGCAACTGTGATGGAATCATAGGAGGAAGATAAATCTGGTAAAGCAGGTGCCTTTTCAGGGTGAAGTGTAAAATAAATGAATGCTCGACGGTATGCCTCCATGTAGAGATATACTGTCCTTTTTGCATCCAATATTTTATTAAAAGCCAGTTGTTGCAGAGATTTATCAGTTGTCACATTTTCTTTCAAAGTAACTAATCGATCCTTGTAAAGTTTCGTTGTCTTTTCTGCAGAATTGTACCTGATCATAGCCTCAGCTAAATCGCTATTCGCTTTCGCGAGTGCTAACCTAGCCTGACACATTGCCTGAGCACCTATAATGAGACGGTCGTATTCTTGTTCAAATGCGACTTTCCCGCCCACGTCGTTAGGGACTTCGTTAAAAAATTTCTTTACTAAGAGGGATAATTTATCCCATTCTTGACTTCCACCAGTGACCATATCCAGTCCTCGCGGGGCAATATCAGAAAAGCTCTTGTCCACTTCTTTGTTGATAGCCAGTAAGGCCTGTTGACTTGCAGCTTCCATTTCAGCTGCCTGTTTAATTACATTGGCAATGTCTATGGCTGCATCTGCAATTTCTTTTCCTGCGCCAGCAACATTTTTTACACTGCTGATGAATTGGTCAGTTTTTTCTTTTTGTGTGGCTACTGCTTTACTACGGGCCTTTTCAGCTGCTTTTAAGGCCTTTCCATCTACAGTTTTGAAGCCATTAATTATGTCATCAACATTTGGTTCAGGTAATACTGGTGCCGGCTTCGGAGACTTACCGTCAATTATCTCTTGCATGTCTTGAAGCTCTCCTTCTTCGAGGTTAAAGTTGGCTGGAGAATATGGGCGTATACCGTTAATAGCCGATTCAGCGATACTGGCACCAACTTTAATTAATGAGGCCGCTGTATTACCAGCTGTTTTAGCCAGATCACCTATTGCTGCTGGGCCTGTAGCTACCAACGTGCCTATTTCCCCCAAAATTTTAACTCCACCGAGGATGATTTCAAAGATATCTTTCTTTATAAGATCTTCTTTCCGCATCTCCACTCCATATTCAAAATCTCCTCGCTTGTAGATCAAACTCACCTGAATAGCTGCAACCTGACGAGCAGCAATCGCTCGAGCTTCTTCCATTTGTCTACATGTCTTTTCTGCCTTAAGAAGCAACTCCCTAGTAAGATTCTTTTCTTCATCTCCGACATTAAACATCAACTCGGCATTTTCTTGCCACTGTTCTAAGTTGTTAGCATTGTCAAGCAATCTAGAGTACTGATACTGTCGCATTTCTAAAACTGAAAGAGCACTCGCTGCGGAAGCTGCATAAATAGTATAATCAAGCAATGGCACCAACAATGCATTCTTGGAAATTGCTTGTGTTGACCTTAGCATAACGGCTAATGCTCGCGCTTCGCCGGCCATTATCTGGGTTTCCGGATTAGACGCCGCAACGGCCCCAACGAAATCAAATTGATGGATGCTTTCTAATTGATATTTATTCATTAAAAGAATACCCAAATGCAATTCAGATTGGAGAAACATCCTGAGGGGTTGCCCCTGCAGAAGGTAGGCCGGATCAATTTCTGAAACAGGGTATCGCTTCAGGATATTCTCTCCTTGTGAGATTTCAAAAACAGTTAAATCTTGTTCGACCGAATTGACATAGATCTCAGTCGGGTGTTGGTCTCCTTCAGATGAAATCTGAACCAAAGGCAATTTTACATCATCACCATTACCATCAGTGATTTGGTTTGTTACGATCAATAAAGAAGTTAGTTTGTATTCATGATGAACAAGCAATTTAGCCTGATTCTTGAGAACAATACGGCGAGCGAAAAGGAATGTGCCGGTGCTGATATTTACATCAGCATCAATTTCCAATACATCTGCACATACAAAGTACAAATCAACTTCCTGATTGTCGTTCATTTTTTTAGGAAGCGAGGACCACTTTATATAAGGTTGTCGAAAAATTCCTTCTGCAGGATCCATTTCCGCAAAAGCAGGAAGTCGCCAGTCCTTTAGGTTTTTCTCTGAATATAAGGTGGAGAATTCCGGTAGTTTCTGTGTTATATTCATAATGTTGCTTTGTTTTGTTGAGCCATTTCCTTTTCAATTTTATCAGCCATTTCACCGGGGTCCATTGTCTCAAAGTCGTGGGTTCCAATATTAACGTTAGATAATTCTTCAATCATCGGCCATAGTTCTGCCCACTTCTTTGCAGCTACCGTAGCGTAATACGACACTAAGGCCTTACTTTTCATCTTTTCTCCTTCATCAGTGATACCAGTCAGATTTTTGAGTTGCTTGGCTACGCCATCGAGATCGCCGTTAATACTATACCACGCACTTTGAACGACTTCACTTTCCTTAATGGCTGCATTACAATGATCTTTTGCCTTCCCTATTCCATACAAGGCTTGTTTTTGGACTCCTCTTATAGTTAGTGTGATTTTGAGATCTTCTTTTTCGGCTTCGATTCTAAGCTTCGCATCTTTGATTTTATTTAAAGCAGCAACGGCCCTACTACCATAAACACCTGCCACAGTTGCAGCGGCAATAGTTCCCAACGGGAACATCCAGCCATATGTAGGTGTCGTTGCGGCCACCACAACATCGTGATCATACTCCTTTTGGTTCTCGTCCCGGAGTTTTTTCCAATGGGCAATAGAACCTTCGAATTCTGCTCCAGCTTGCAACGCGTCTATTTTTTTCTGGGATGTTTTGCTATCGCTGTCAATTTCCGTCTGTACCTTCTCAATCGCTGCTTCGGCGATAGCGAGATCTGAACCGTACTTACCTAATGCGGTATTAACTTCCTCCGCTTGAGCTGCATAGTCTGTTGCTTCCTTCTGTTTATTTACGATCATGTCAAGAAGGTCATCTTTATTTCCCCCTCCATTAACCGAGTCGATAATGAATTTAAATATATTTCCATCCTCCATTGTACCATCCTTATTGGTTTTTGCATCTTTTGCAAATTGACGGAGGTTTTCCGTCAATTTACCGATCTTAGCAATAGTATGAGCGTCAAAATCCTGCGAAAGAACTTTAACCATTTTGTAGGCTTGTGACATGCGTCCAAACCAGGTATAGTTGCCGGGTTCAGAGGTCCCTAGTAGTCTTTGTAAATCATGGTCGTTGTCGGTAAGCTTTTCCCCCCAGTGAGAAAACAAGCACAGGCCGTGATAGGCCAACCATAGCGGACCGCGTTTGGCGCCATTTTGAGAAAGTGAGTTTTGAAGTGGTAAAAAGGAGGTTTCAAGTGCATCCTTTATTTGCTGTTCTGTTTTTAATGTGTTATTCATTCTTGAGAAAGTGATTTTTGAAGTGGTAAAAAGGAGGTTTCAAGTGCATTCTTTATTTGCTGTTCTGTTTTTAATCTGTTATTCATTTTAATGTTTATTGGTTATGAATTACTTCTTTTTATTGTCCTGAAATTTGTATTATCTCCTCCATGGATGAAGAGAGTTTCTGGGTATAAAACTCCCGTAAACTTTCGCTTCCAGTTAACACGATTTGATCTTCTTTTTTAATTGCTTCTTCAATGTCTCCGTCCAGCCTTGTCAAGACCATTCGACAGGAATTTAAGAGTTCTTCTGTTTCTAACAAATGATCTAGACTCGCTTTAACTAAGTTGAAGCGATTAAGTTCTATAATGAGTTCATTCTCTTTAACGGTCGCCTGTAATCTTAAATCTGAAACTTCCTTTAATCTCTTTTGTGTAGAGGAGGTATCAACAGGAAAATATACGGACTTACGGGTTTGCATTTCACCCGGGCCAAAATATGGAGGCACCCATTTTCCAGCATGATCGATTGCATATTGCAATTTATTGACTTGGTGTTCGACATTTACTTTTGCAGCATTGGCCTCTTTAACAAGCTCATCAAAATGCGTCTTAAGCAAGTCTAGCTGCCCGATTAAAGGTTCAATGGATGCTGAAAACAGACCAGCCTGATTTTGCACTTTATGAGCGGTATTATCAGCTTGTTTAAGATCAATCTGAATCAACCTGACATGGCTACTAATAATTATTTCCTCTTGCTGATGAAGCTTTGAATAAGAATTAATGACTTGTTGAACTTGTTGAGATAAGGTTTCAATCCCTATTCTTAGATCATCCGACAGTACTTTGGCTTCGGAAGCATTAATTATCCATTCCGGGCTTAGCGTATCGTTTACGATTAACACATCTATTTCACTAGGAAAAGTAGTGAGTTCATCCCTTAAGGTTTTCAAATTGGTCATACAAAGAATTTTTTTGGGTCAGCGGGCATGATTGTTACAATTTGACTTTGTTCGAGCAAATGTAGCAGACAGGCTCATATTTTCAAGCCTCATTCAAATTTATTTTTGCTGGAACCTAAAACATTCAAACTATCCAACGGTCATTCGAGATCTTACCAATCATTTTCTTGTTTTAGTACATTTCTGGCTCAACCCCGCTGCCAAAGAAATTTTCGCCAGAATTATACTCCCCTCCACTTTGCCCCTCCCAGCTCCCCCGCACTTACTACTTTTGCGCCCAAGATGATGATTCGCGTTGCCCTGTTATTTTTTTCCTTTTCCTTCCTGGTGTCCTTCTCAACCGATGCACAAAGCGCCCCACACCAGCCAGGCGAGTTTTTAGTGTCGCTTACGGAAGGGGCGGAAGCGGCTGTTCTGACCACCCGCCTGGGCCCGGAAGCCTCCTCGGAAAAGGTGTCCAAACTCCTCAATATTTGGCTTTTGCGCTCCGATTTGCCGGAACGTGAATTGTTGGAATGGCTTCGGCAGCAACCGGAAGTGCGCAGCGCACAATTCAACCACCTGCTCCAAAACAGAACGGTTCCGGACGACCCGTTTTTCCCGCAGCAATGGCACCTTTTTAACAATGGCTCCACGGGGGGCGTGCCGGATGCCGATCTGGATGCTGAGCAGGCCTGGGATATCAGCACGGGCGGACTCACTCCCGCAGGCGATACCATTGTGATCGCGGTGATTGATGGCGGACTCGATGCTTCGCACCCCGATCTGTCGCCCAATCTTTGGCGCAACTGGTCCGAGATTCCCAACAACGGCCTCGACGATGACGGAAATGGCTACGCCGACGATTTCAGGGGCTGGAATGTTTTTGCACAAAGTGATGCCATTGAAGGGAATAGCTCGGCGCACGGAACGCCGGTCAGCGCCATCCTGGGCGCGCGGGGCAACAACGGTATTGGGGTGACGGGCGTGAATTGGAACACCAAAATCATGTTTCTGTCAGCGTACGGCTCCGAAGCTTCCATCTTAGCCGCGTACGATTATGTGTACCAGGCCCGTGAACGCTACAATGCTACCTGGGGAGAAAAGGGGGCGTTCGTCGTGGCTGTCAACTGCTCCTGGGGTATCAATTACGGTCAACCGTCGGATGCGCCGCTTTGGTGCGAGGCTTTTGATAAATTGGGGGCTGTGGGTATCGTAAGTGTGGCTGCTACCGCCAATCTGGCCGTGAATGTGGACGAAGTAGGCGACTTGCCCACGGCTTGTCCCAGCAATTATCTCATTGGGGTGACTAGTCTCAATAGCAGCGACGAAAAAGCTGCAAATGCCGCCTGGGGTGTGCAACATGTTGACTTGGGGGCTTATGGTCAGGAGGTCTTCACTGCTGCAACTGCGGGGGGCTACGGACAATTTTCGGGCACTTCCTTTGCGGCGCCTCAGGTGACGGGTGCGGTGGCGCTGTTGTATGCAGCCCCTTGTCCCAACCTCATCGCCCTGGCAAAAACAGACCCCGCTTCCGCTGCCTATTGGGCAAAAAGTTTGATTCTGGAGAACGTGACGCCCAATCCCTCACTGACAGGAAAAACTTTTTCGGATGGACGGCTCAATTTGTACCGGGCCATGCAGACGTACGAAAACCAATGTAGCAATTGCCCGGCTCCCTTTGCCCTTAAAACGGAAGGATTGACCGATTCTTCGGCCTTTTTGATCTGGTCCAGACCGCCCACGGCACTTTACGTTAATCTTCGATGGAGGGCCCTGGGCATGGGAAGCTGGCATGTTGTGAACGCCGTAACCGACACTTTTTTTTTAGGGGATATAACCGCTTGCAACGCATACGAATTTGAGGTACAGGCCATTTGTGAGGGTGGGGTAATAAGCGCTTGGTCCGCGCCTTTCATTTTTGCCACCAAAGGGTGTTGTACCATACCGACCTCGATTTGGTTGGAATCCAGCACCGAAGAATTTGCTAAAATTGCCTGGGAGGCCAGCGGATTAAACAATGAATACACCTTGCGTATGCGCCAAACCGGGTATAGTGGCTGGACTTTTTATGAGGCGGACACTAGTTTTTGGGCTTTTGAAAACTTGAGTTCCTGCACCGGTTATGAAGTGCAGGTGCAAGCGCGTTGCGAGGACTGGACCACCGGGTTCTCTCCCATTTTTTCTTTCCAAACAAAAGGCTGCGGGGCTTGCAATGAGGTGGAATATTGCAGCGTAAAGGCAGAAGATGCTACGGAGGAATGGATCGCTTCGGTGCAAATAGGCAATTGGTTGCACGATTCCGGGCCGGGCGGGAATGGTTACCAGAGTTTTGGCTTGAACCAACCCATATACCCACAATTGGTTTCAGAAAACGCCACACCCGTGGTGGTTTCACCGGGGTTTTCGGGGAGCATCACCAAAGAGTATTTCCGTGTTTATGTGGATTTCAATCAAGATGGCGACTTTGAGGATGATGATGAGTTGGCTTTTGATCTGGGGTTCGCACTGGAAGGGGCAGCAGCGGGCATGATTCAAGTGCCGTCGCTCTCCTTGTCCGGCCTTACCCGACTTAGGGTCATGATGAAATTCACAACTGCCAGCGATCCCCCACCCAGTCCTTGTACTAATTTTGGGTTTGGTCAGGTAGAGGATTATTGTGTTGAATTGTTATTGGATTCCGTTAGCACCTCTATTCCTGTAAAAGACACCGTTTGGTTGCTTCGTGCCTTTCCGCAGCCTGCCAGCGATTGGGTTATGCTGGAATTCCCCGAGGGTTTTTCAAATAACGCTTGTGAAATAACTGTGGTAGATGTAACCGGTCGGACAATGATCCATAAAACTGAGCCGATGCTCCGAAATGGCAGGGTTTACCTGGAAACGCATTCCTGGACCAGTGGCGTTTATGCTGTACAAGCGAGATGTTGTGGTAAAGTGCTGCGGGGAAAATTGGTGAAGGGGTAAAGGTGGTTCACGCAACGGCGCAACGGCGCTCGATCTTGTTGTATTGTTTCACGCAACGGCGCAACGACGCAACGGGTTAATTAGTTGCTCTGAACCGTGACTAATAGTTCACTTTCAAAAATGGCTGCGGGTGAAATGACAGGTTCGTTCATTGGAACATCGTCTCCGTATCGCTCCCGCATTTTCTTTTTCACGGCTTTATCGCTCAAGTCAAAACTGTTCAGTTTTTCAAGTTTCCCGATTTCAATGCCCGTGGTGCGCTGGTACATTTTCCAGATCAATTCTGAGCAATAAATCCGGTCGTCGCTCCACTCAAAGGTCAGGTCATAGTTTTTGCCTTTGAATTGATCGCCCACTTGTTTCATTTGTTGAAGTACTGCCGGGGTTAAAACCTGATCTGCGTTTTTGAGTCTTTTGACGACATATTTCCCACCTTGTCCGCGAGCGATCCATTGGTTGAGTGGCGTTCGTTTTACGGGTTGAACCGCTTCAAAAACATACCATTTGTTGCCTTCTTTAAAAATGATTCCGCAGTGGGAATACTGTGATTTTGTGGCCAATTGAACCGCCTTACTTTGCGAAGAAAGTGAGGACTGAAAAATCAGGTCGCCGTTTTTTAACTCGATCTCATCGGTAGGCGGGGCGATGGCTCCGGATTGGAATACAAACCATAGCGCGATTCCCAGCGATACATTTTTACAATAATTAATCATATTGATGGTGCTTATGTTTTTTGTCCGGTCAAAGGTAATAAGCCCCTGCCGATCAAAGACCGACAAGGGCGAGGTACTATCAATGATTCCTTTGGGGTTAACAACGATTACTTTTCCTTCGCGTCATCATTGCTGATGTCCCGAATACACAGCCATTTGCCATTGCGTTTTTCCCAGATAGCCATGTACTTTCCTGCGTAGGTCACCTTTCCAGTGGCGTCTTTCGTTGTTCCAGTTCCGGTTTCCGTTACAAGGTTTTCGTCGCCGAACACTTCCAAGGTCTCATAGACCAGCGTGGAGCCTTCTTTGCTTTTTTCAAACCAGGTTTCACTGTCTTTTTGAATGGCCGCTTTACCTACGAACATCGGCTTATCGTCGGACATGCTAACTGCATCGTCCGCATAAAAAGCCAAAATCGCGGCTGCATCGCGGGCATTGCTGGCAGCTGCCCAGGCATTTTCCAGGGCTTGTATTTCAGTTTTCACCTTCGCCATGTCTGGCTTAGGCGCTTCCTGCACTTCGGGCTTAGGTGCTGGTGCTTGTTGGCAAGCGGCAAACAAAAGTGTGCAGAGAGAAAGGGTCGTGAAAAAGGTTGTTTTTCTCATTGATAGGATGTTTGAATTGTGAAAAATTTAATGGTATCTGCTAAAATCCACCAGCCCGCAATACCTGCAAACAGAAGGCCCAACCCAGTAGGAATGACCATTGGAAGTTTGGGCGTTACTGGATGTGAGATTCTGGGGATGGGTATATTCATTGGGACAAGGGCCATTGCGTAATTCAGACTTCATTGCCATGCGCTGCTCCCAGTGTCCTGTGCTGCAACTGCCGCAAAAAACACTCAGTCCTGTTATCAGAACCAGTAACATCATCGAAGATCGGCTGGGACTTTTTTGTGGCTGGTTCAATTCCGCACAGGCTTTCGCGACAGAACAGATCCAAAGCAGGGCCATCAAGACAACTGCGCCTATTAAGGCCCAAAGCGCGTTTTGCTCCAACTGGCGGAGGGTATTTAGGGTATTCAAGTTGCCCAGCTGCTCTGTGTGCAGTGCTGCAGCGGATTGTGCAGAAAGTATACTGGTTCCAATAATGGAGAAAGTGCTGGTGAAAAGGTATTTCGCTGTCATGATATAAGGTTTATAGGTGAAAGTTGTAGCATGCGGCGACGACGGGGAGGCGATGATTAAGGTTTTTGCCTAAAAGCATCCTTTTTCAACTGGAAATCAGGATGCCCGCATTGCCACATGACAAAGCCATACTGGTCGGCGAAATTGGCAAAAGTGACTTCACGGTCTTCGGTGAAATGGCCGTTTTCGTAGTTTACTTTCATCAATACGGGTAAACCGGAGTCGGAGGCCTGTTGTGCAGCAGCGACAAATTTGCCCGGCTGCCATACCACTACCCGTGGGTCCGTCCAGCCTCCTACGCCCATGACCGCAGGGTATTTGACGCCTTTTTTCACATGTTGCATACCATCCATTTCGTACAAGGCTTTGCACTCCACACTGTCGGTGACCGTACCAAATTCGGGAATATTGACGGGACCATTCGATGAAAACTCCAAACGCATGGCATTGGCGCAACCCACGTTGCAGACCGCTGCAGCAAACAAATCGGGACGCTCTGTAATGGCTCTTGTAATTAAAATACCGCCTGCACTGGTGCCGGTCCCGCCTAATTTGGAGGCTTTGGTATATCCATTTGCAATAAGGTATTCAGCACAACTGATGAAGTCCTTCCAGGTATTAGGCTTGGTGGTTTTAAAGCCTGCTTTATACCAATCTTCCCCTTTTTCGCCTCCGCCACGCACGTGTGGTACGGCAATTACTGCACCTTTTACTGCCAATGAATTCAATTCAGCACTAAAATAAGGCGACATTCCGTAGCCATAAGCACCATAACTTTCCATCAAACAGACATTAGAACCGTCTTTTTTTATCCCTTTTTTATAGATAATTGAAAGCGGTACCATTACGCCGTCATGCCCTTTTACTTCCACTTCTTCTACCACGAGATTTTTGTATTCGTCGGGATAAACAGGCGCAGGATTGAATGGGCTGGGCGAGAACTTGTCTGTTTCGGCATTGTATATAAATTCAGTGAAAGGTTTATTCCAGGCAGTAATGCCCACGCTCAACTCATTGGTTTTTGTATCCATACACATGGAATACGCTGAACCATTGAAAGGCAATTTGACTTCCGTCATTGCTTCACTGCTCAAATGGTACTTGTAAAAATGGGCGTTGATGCCATCGCTGTACTGGATGAGCAGGTAATCTTTGCAACGGGTAAAGCCCTCCAGCACCAGGGATTTTTCAGCGGCAATGACTTTTGCATGAGCCCAATCCGGGTTCTTCAAATTGGTTGAAACGATCTTGCGTTTTTTAGCCCCGTTGTGCGTAATGGCAAATACTTTATCACCGACAATATCAAAACTGCGCACCAATTTATCGTCGGGGGTACACAGGGTTTTCCAGGCTATTTGCCCCGAATTGAATTGTGCAATCGGCGCGTAAAATGCTTTTATTTCTTGTTGTACCGTTCCTTCAATGGCAAATACATAGTCTTTTGCATCTTTTGCAAGAAAAGCATAGGGATAAGATTTCGCTTCGATACTCAGCCCCGGATACGTTTCATTGCTGAAAAAATCAGTATCCAATTTAGGGTCAGTTCCCAATGTATGCAATTTGGTTTTAGGATTTAAACGAGCAGTTGGGTCGGTATTATCTGCCGATTTAATCCACATATACATAAACGCCTTATTGTCGAATGTCCAACCAGTTATACCGGCAGTGGCATGAATGACATCCGGCAAAAACTGTTTGGTGTCCACGTTCATTACTTGAATGGTCTGCACTTCTGAGCCATTTTCAGCGTAACCAATGAGCAGCTTTTTTCCGTCATAACTCGGTGCAATACGCTGGACCGACAGGGTTTTGTCTTCCAGATAATTTAGAGGATCAAATAGCAATTGCTCTGGAGCGTCCATGTTTTCCCGGTAATAAACCTTGCTCACCTTTTCGCCGGGCATTCTTTTTTGGTAAAATATCCTGCCGCCTTCTTTGATCGGGTAATAGATTTGAGGGGGTTGCAATTTGTCTAATTTACGCCATTCGGCAATCAATTCGTCCCTGCCGGCAATGGCATTCATGGTGGTATTGGTCAAATCCGCCTGTGCCTTGAACCAGGCATTGACCTCCGGGTCTTTCATGTCTTCGAGCCAACGGTAAGGGTCATTGTAGGTGACGCCCCAATAAGTGTCTTTTGCATCCACTGTCTTTGTGGCAGGGTATTGCCATTGGGCGAAAAGGCTTGGATAATAGGGAAATAAAAGTAGAAAAACGATTGTATTCTTCATTTTAAGTTGTTTTTGATTGTTGAAAACTGGGAATTAATAGACTACTGGACATTTTGATTTACCTGAGTTGAAATCAACTATCTTTGTAGTGAGAATTTCAAATTTTGTTGTATGGTTATTACTTCGCTTGATCAATTGGATCCCAATGGCACCTATACCTACGCTGATTATTTACGCTGGCAGTTCACAGAGCGGGTAGAATTGCTGCGCGGTAAAATCCGGCAAATGGCTGCGCCTTCGGTCAAGCATCAACGCCTATCCATTCGCTTTTCCCGACTTCTAGCCAATGCGCTTTGGCAAACCCCTTGTCAGGTATTTGCAGCCCCCTTTGATGTTCGCCTTACCAGAATGCGTAATGACAAAGAAGTAAAGACAGTCGTCCAACCCGATCTCTGCGTTATCTGCGATCCTACCAAATTAGACGATCGAGGCTGCAACGGCGCGCCCGACCTCATCATCGAAATCCTCTCGCCAGGCAATAGCAGAATCGAGATGAAGGATAAATTTGAACTCTACCAAGAGGCTGGTGTGCTCGAATATTGGGTGGTGTCGCCTATTGAAAAAACCATCCAGGTCTGGACACTCGACGAACAAGGCATTTACATCAGTCGCCAACCCAAAGTTGAGGGCGATATTGTTACCACTCCAATAGTACCAAACTTAGCTGTAGATGTGACGGAGGTGTTTGAAGATTGACCGGTTTAAGCAAGGTTATCATTGCCGTAAAGCTGTTGTAGTCGCCTCCGTGCTTTCGACAATAACCCGCCCTTCGCAGCCTTTACAAGTGCCTTTGCAGACAAACTCATCGGCCACGATGCGCGCCGAAGCGAGCAGGGTTAGCGTTGCACCCGACCGAACTTCCAAGCTTTGCAGCTCGATGTCCCCCTCCTTAATAATCGGATACTTTAGCGTGCTGGTGGATACGTCCGGGATTATGACGCGGTCAAAAACATTCGGTGTTTTGCCGAGGCTCCAGTTTCTATTTTGGTTCCACTCCGTTTCGTGACCAGGGAAACCGCCTTTCCAGACGTTGATGGTTTGGGCTTGGAGCGAAGAAAAGTTTGCAAGGAGCAAAAGGGCTGTGAAAAAAGTGATAGGCTTCATGTTTCTCATAATTTGTGGGAATGTTATCGGTAATGGATTCCTTCCAGAACTGCGACAAAGGTGGGGGCAGGCCTCTGGCGGGAACGGGTAATTGCGTTTCAAAAACTGGTAATCTCGTGCCATACGTACAAAAAAAACGGGTAATTTCGTTGCATGGAACGAAATTACCCGTTTGGTAAAATATTGATTGTCAGTTATTTGCGGGTTGCACTCGGCGCCTCTCCAAACTCCTCCTGATACAATTTTGAAAAATAAGAAGGATCCTTAAAACCAACCTGCCAGGCGGCCTCTGCTGCGTTTGCGGCACCACTTTCAAGGAGTGCCTTGGCCTTGTTCAGACGATGCGAGCGGATGAGGTCAGATGGCGCGATATCCGTCAGGGCCTTCATTTTTCGGAACAACTGCGAGCGGCTCATCCCGATTTTTTGACAAAGTTGCGGCAGGCCGAAATCTTCTTGGTGATATTGGGCTTCTATAATGTCGCGTACTTTTTTTAGGAAACTGTCTTCCAGATCAACAGTAACCGCAATCGGCTCGGGTTTTAGGGGTGTCAGCACATTTTGCTGGTATTTCAATTGCAGTTTTCGGCGCGATTCGAGCAGGTTTTCCAGCGTCACCAGCAATTCTTCCTGATGAAAAGGTTTGGAAAGATAAGCGTCTGCGCCGTGCCGAAGTCCGGTCAGGCGACTTTGCACGTCAGCTTTTGCTGTGAGCAGGATGATAGGGATATGGCTCGTGCGTTCGTCGTTTTTCAGCGTTTCCACCACCTCAAAGCCGTCTTTGATGGGCATCATCACGTCGCTCACAATCAGATCGGGCACGGTTTCCAGTGCTTTTTCGATGCCGGCCTGACCATTGTAGGCGAACTCAAGGTGGAATTGATCTTTAAGACAAACATTCAGGTATTCAACCACATCCGGATTGTCTTCGATCAAAAGCACCGTCTGTGAAGTGAGGGTCTGACTCCAAGTCAGACCCTCACTATGCGGAGTTCTGACAGGTTGACTTAAAGCCACCCGGTCAATCGCTACAGATTTTTCCTCAAAAGCACTTCGGTTGGTCATCGGTAATTTCACGAAAAAGGTACTTCCCACGCCCACCTTGCTCTCCACGCTGATCTCGCCGCCCATCGCTTTGACCAGTTCTCTGGTCAGCGATAGCCCAATGCCTGTCCCGCCCGCCTTGGCATGTTCCTGGTTTTTAGCCTGGAAAAACCGCTCGAATAAATGCGGCAGTTCTTCCGGCGGAATGCCCGCGCCGGAATCCGTGACCGCGATATTAAGACTCGGCAGGTTTTTAAAACCTGCCAAGTCTACGGTAGCCCGCAGGATCACCTTGCCTCCGGAAGGCGTAAACTTGACGGCGTTGGACAAGAGGTTGTGGATGATCTGTAAAAAACGCTCTGGATCGTAATCCATCACAATCTTCGCCTGATCGCTTTCGACGCGGAGCATCAGATTTTGCGCGTTGGCCAGAGAGTGCAGGCTCTCGGCAATATACCGGATGAACGTCAAAATATCCCCCTGTATGTAGTTCATTTTCAGGGTATTTGATTCCAATTTGGCCAGGTCGAGGATCTGATTGACGAGTCGCAGCAGGTTTTCGCCGCTTCGTTTTATCAGGGTGAGGGGTTGCGTGATAGTGAGGGGGTGACTTGAAGTCACCCCCTCACTTAACACCCGCTCCGACATACCGAGAATCACCGTAAGCGGCGTTCTGAATTCGTGGGTAATATTGGTAAAAAAGCGACTTTTAAAATCATCGAGCTCCCGCAGGCGCAGCTTTTCCTGTTCAGAAAAACGCTGGCGCAGCAAGTATTGATAATACTGCCAAATTCCGGCAGCGATTATCCCAAGATAAATCAGCCAGGCCCACCAACTGGCCCACCAGGGCGGGCGGATGGTGAACTGCAGTTCGGCGGATTGTTCGCTCCACACGCCATCATTGTTGCTGCCTTGCACCCTGAACGTGTAGTCGCCCGCTGCGAGGTTGGCGAACTGGATACTGTTTTTGTTGCCCAGAGAAACCCAGTCCTTGTCAACACCGACAAGCTGATATCGGTATTGGTTTTGCGCAGGGTTAGTGAATTCGAGCGCAGCAAATTCAAAGTTGAGCAGGTTTTGGTTGTGCGAAAGAGCAATAGAAGATTTGCCCCAAAGGTCGAAGGACTGATTGTTGACCTGCAAACCGACGATATGGGTTTGCGGCAAGTGTTCGTTGAAGCGCAGGCTGTCGGGATGGAACACCGTTACGCCCTTAATGCCCCCGAAGATCATTGTGCCATCGCGGGTTTTAAGGTAACTTGAACTGTTGAACTCGTTGTCCTGCAAGCCGTCCGCAGCCGTGAAATTTTTGGTGGTTTCGGCGCGCACATCGAAACGGCAAAGCCCATTATTGGTGCTCAACCAGATGAAGCCCCCCCCAGCCCCCCCTGAAGGAGGGGGATTTTCCGCTAAAACGCCATAAATCACATTGTCAGGAAGCCCTTGAGCGGTTTTGTACTGCTTAAATTGGCCCGTTTTTTTATCCAGGCGGTTCAGTCCGCCGCTTTTTGTACCTACCCAGAGGTAGCGGCCGGGTTCAAACGGCTGCGTCCCGAAACCTCGGGGGTCGTCGGCAACGCTCAGTACGATATTGGAGGACAGCGAGGAGCGGTCGGCCGGGTTAATCTTGAAATATTCGAAGCGGTAGCCGGATGCGTCGGGCACGGCTTTGGTCAAACCTTCAAAGCCAAATATCCAAACTGCGCCATCTACGTCTTCGAACAAATAATAGGAAAAGGTAGTGGCTACTTTCTGTGGTTTGTCATAAGGGAATTCGGCGCTTGTTTCTGTTCTGGGGTCAAACTTCGTTAAACCTTTCTCGCTGACACTCAGCAAAGCGCCGGAGCGATCCACCATCAACCCATATCCGGCAGGCCAGGGGAACGATTTTACAGATTTCGTCAGCGCGTCTGTTCGGTAGAGCATGCCCGTACCTCTGCTGCTTGACCAGCCATTGCCGGCTGCGTCGAAACAAGCGGCGAAATCCCCCCAATCATCCGAATAGCTGATTCCCGGGTTTGGGTTGTAAAAATCGGTGTGCGAGGTTACGGTCTGGAAATTTTTTGAAGGATACTTTTCATTGGGTCTGAACAAAGAAAAAACGCCTGCATCCGGCGCCTCCAGGAGCTGACGCTGCGAACGTTGGGGCAAATGGCTTTTGAAATTTTGTGCTTTTGGGTTGATTTTCAGTAGGCCATACCCGCCTGTGCCCAACCACATTACGCCACTCTTGTCAAAAAATAATTTATTGGCCCCTCCCTCAAAAGTCCCAAAAATTGATTCCATCTCTATTTCAAGTTCCGGTTTTCCCTGATTAAAAAAGGACGATACCTGCCATTTTTGGATATGCTTGTTCCTTTGAACCCATAAAAATCCATCCGGGCTAAATGCAACACAGTTAGTCCAGATGGGGTCTGTATAGAATTGAGTTCCGTTGCGGGTAATCAGGACCCATTTCATTTGGTAGGAAGACCTGTAGTATGTCGACGCTATTATTCTGCCTTCATTATCTGCTGAAATTTTATCATAATTCCAACCGGGTGCTGAAATTTCACATGAAATTTTCTCCGTTGCAGGATCGAGCAGGAACAGTCCGTCCTCTGTTGCGATCAGTAGTTTACCCTCTTTGACCAGGAATTTTGATGTTCCCAACGCCTCCCATTCCGTGACGGGTGGTTTGGGAATCAATTTGCAAGGCGGCTCAACCGTGGATGCACCTTCTTTTTCCGCTTTTACCAACATGTCATTGGGCGCATTGATTTTCCAAATCCCGTCGGGTCCCCAAATCCAAATGGCGCCATCCGGCGTCTCTTCCAAGGAGGGTGCTCCAGATGCATCCTCTGCATTAAAATTTTTATTCCCGTCGTGTAAAACATGGTAAAAATGTCCGCTTGCCGGGTCAAACACATCCAGTTCCGACTGAAACGCTACCCAAATCCAACCCCGGCTGTCCTCGAAAATGGACCGTATTTCACCGCTCGCAATGGAATATGGATCGAACGGGTCAGGCGAAAAAACTTTAAAGCGGCTGCCGTCGTAGCGGTTCAGCCCGTCCTTGGTAGCAATCCAGATGAAGCCATCCCTGCTTTGCAGGATGTCGAACACCATGCCCTGCGAAAGGCCATCCGCTGTGGTGAGCAGTTGATAGTTGGGGGCGGTTTGGGTGTGCAATGGACCACTGCAAAGGAGCAGCAGCAGGATCAGTGTCTTTTTCAAACTAAGAGAAAGCAGTGCGGGCGCAATTTCAAGCCTTTTTCTGAGAATGAAGTATGAAAAATAACGCCCTTACGATTCCAAGACCAAACAAAAAGCCGCCCCGACATTTCGGGACGGCTCGTCTTCCTACCGTAAAATAGTCAAATTGTCTTTTATTTCTGCAAAACCAAACGCTTTCGTGCTTTCAATTGCCCCGATAGCAGTTCCACAAAGTAAATTCCTGGCTTAACATCGCTCATTTGCACAGAAATACTGTTTGTTCCTTCAGAGCCTTTCCCCTTTTGTTGGAAGACCAGCTTCCCTGCAAGGTTGTAAACCGTAAACTCAAAGTCTTGTGCTTCTGGCAGATCAAACTCCAGACTAATCGGCCCCTGCGTTGGGTTAGGGTAAAGCCCCAACTTGAATTTAGGATCACCAGGGTTTTCCGACGGGCCACTGGGGGTCACAGTTACCACCGAAGTACAATTGGCCCCATTCCCGCTCCAGTCCTTGACCGTGATAACCAGATTGTAAGTCCCAGGAGCATAGTAAGTTTTTGCGGAAGGCAAATAACTTGTTATAGAACAGTTGTCAAAACTGCTATCTGCCAGGATGGATGGGTAAACCGTTGCGCTACCGTTCATCATCGGAACCGTAGTGTTTTTACAAATCGCTGTAGGGGCAAAAACGTCTTTTACCGTAATCAAAGCGACACAAGTTGCCGAATTGCCCGAAGCATCGGTCACCGTAAGGAAATTACTGACGGGTGCTGCGATATCGCCACAATTGAACTGAGTACGCTGCAAGCTTCTACTGGTGATGGTGCAGTTGTCTGTACTCCCATTATCTACACTGATTGGCGGCAAAGTTGCTTGTCCCAGATCATTCAGATTGATGGTGAGGTTTTTGCAAAGGGCTGTTGGGGGCGTCACATCCTTAACGGTAACTCTTGCGGTACAGGTTCTCGTATTGCCACCCGCGTCGGTAACTGTAAGTGTAACCAGGTTCAGGCCCAGGTTGCTACAGTTGAATACGGAAGGCGTCAAACTGAGCGTGAAACTACAGTTATCGCTGCTTGCGTTGTCTACCGCTGAGGGAAGTACCGTCACCGTTCCATTGGCGCCCAGATTTGCGGTCGCGCTTTTACACTTTGCAATTGGAAGTATCAGATCCCGGACGGTGACATTTGCGGTGCAGGTTCCAGTGTTTCCTGCATTGTCGGTTCCGGTCAGGGTGACGAGATTGTTTCCAATGTTAGCACAGGTAAAGACTGTTTGACTCAGGCTTAAGGTAAAGCCGCAGTTGTCAAAACTTCCGTTGTCAATGGCTGCCACGGTGAGTATTGCTTGCCCCGCAGCATTGAGGTCAATGGTTGCATTTCTACACAATACCGTGGGTTTGATGGAGTCAATCACCGTAACGGTGCTTTGACAAGTACTGGTATTGCCACTTTGGTCTGTTCCTGTGAGTGTCACCGTATTGACTCCAAGGTTTGGGCAACCGAACATATTGGGGGCCAGGCTTAGGCTGCTCAAGGTGCAGTTGTCCGTGCTGCCATTGTTGATCTGTGCGGGCGTTACTGACACATTGCCGGCCGCGTTTAATGCCACTATGATCGATTTGCACAACATGGTGGGTGGGATAAGGTCTACCACCGTCACCACGGCATTGCAAGTAGCCGTGTTGCCATTGCCATCGTTTACGGTCAGCACCACGGTGTTCGGTCCTAAGTTGCTGCAATTGAAGGTGTTGGGCACAACAGACACCTGATTGACGGTGCCACAGTTGTCCGCCCCGCTTTGGTACACATCTGCGGTGGTGATCGTTGCCGATCCCATTGCATTCAGCGCTGCGGTATGGTTTTTACAGACCACTGTGGGTGCTGTGATGTCCTTGAGTGTCACGGTAAAGGTGCAGGATGCTGTATTGCCGTTACCATCGTCAGCCGTGAGGGTCACGGTTTCTACATCGTTGTGTCCGTTCAAAACGGTACTGGGCGCCGGGCTTTGGGTCACGGTCGGATTGGCGGTACAGTTGTCGCTAACAGAAACGGGAACATGAGAACCGACCACTCCGCTACAGTTTGCATCCGCCGCCACCGTTGTGTTGGCCGGACAGGTAATGCTTGGCTTGGTCACGTCTTTCAAGGTCACGGTGAACGTGCAGGATTCCGTGTTCCCATTTCCGTCGTCGGCGGTCAAGGTCACCGTTTCCACGTCGTTGTGGCCGTTCAAAACCGTGCCTGGGGCAGGACTTTGGGTCACCGTTGGGTTCGGGTTACAATTGTCGCCAACCGACACCGGCGCATGCGAACCGACTACGCCGCTACAATTTGCGTCTGCGGCCACGGTCATATTGGCCGGGCAAGTGATGCTCGGCTTGGTCACGTCCTTCAAGGTCACGGTGAACGTGCAAAACTCCGTGTTGCCATTGCCATCGTTTGCGGTAAGGGTTACGGTTTCTACGTCATTGTGGCCGTTCAAAACCGTGCCCGCCACCGGGCTTTGGGTCACGGTTGGATTGGCGGTGCAGTTGTCACTGACACTCACTGGCGCATGCGATCCGACCAAGCCAGTACAGTTTGCATCTGCGGCCACGGTTGTATTGGCTGGGCAGGTAATGCTGGGCTTGGTCACGTCTTTCAAGGTCACCGTGAACGTGCAGAATTCCGTGTTCCCATTGCCGTCATCAGCAGTAAGGGTGATGGTTTCTACGTCGTTGTGGCCATTGAGCATGGTGGAAGCTGCCGGACTTTGGGTCACGGTTGGATTGGCGGTACAGTTGTCGCTGACGGATACGGGGGAATGCGCACCGACCACGCCGCTACAGTTTGCATCGGCAGCTACGGTTGTGTTGGCCGGGCAGGTAATACTTGGCTTGGTGATGTCCTTCAACGTCACGGTAAGGCTGCAAGACTGCATGTTGCCGTTGCCGTCGTCTGCGGTGAGCGTGACGGTTTCCGAATCGTTGTGACCGTTCAACACCGTGTTTAAAGCCGGATTTTGGCTAAAACTCGGGTTCGGGTTGCAATTATCCGTCAATGTAACGGGCGAATAAGCGCCCACGGTGCCGCTGCAACTGCCGTCTGCCGCAATGGTTGTATTGGCGGGGCAAGTGATGCTGGGGGGCGTAACATCCTTCAAGGTCACGGTGAACGTGCAAAACTCCGTGTTCCCGTTGCCATCATCCGCCGTCAGCGTGACGGTTTCAGAATCGTTGTGGCCATTCAAAGCGGTGTTGGATGCCGGGCTTTGCGTTACGGTCGGATTGACTGTACAATTGTCGCTGAGCGATGCCGGGGAATGGGCGCCGACCGTACCATTGCAACTGCCATCGGCGGCTACGGTTGTGTTGGCAGGACAGGTAATGTTGGGCTTGGTCACGTCTTTCAAAGTCACCGTTAGGCTACAACTGGTCGTGTTACCATTGCCGTCATTGGCGGTAAGGGTCACGGTTTCAATGTCATTGTGGCCGTTCAACAACGTGCCGGACGCCGGGCTTTGTGTTACGGTCGGATTGGGGTTGCAGTTATCACTCACGGATATCGGTGCATGTACCCCAACCGTGCCATTACAACTGCCATCTGCTGCTACGGTCGTATTGGCCGGGCAGGTGATCATGGGCGGTACCACATCACTCACAGAGGCTATTACGGAACTCGTGCCGATGCAACCGTTATCGTTGATGGTCACGAAATAGGTGCCACTAGCGGCAGGCGTTGCGTTTGGAATGCTGGGATTCGACTGATCCGAAATGAAGTTGTTAGGGCCTGTCCAGGAATAAGTGATGCCAGCACCAGTGGCCCCGCCGGAATTCAATTGCAAGGTAGCGCCGGGACAAACCGGACTGTTGGTAGTAGGATTCAGACTGGGTGCAAAGACGTTCACGGAAACGGAAGCAGTGCCTTTACAGTTTTTGGTATCCGTAACGGTTACATTGTAAACGCCTGCACCATTCAGAAATACCATAAACGGCGTTGGGTCTTCCATGGTGGAAGTGTAGTTGTTCGGGCCACTCCAGGCAAAAGCGATGTAAGGTGGCGTGCCTAAAGTTGCATTTGAAGTCAGGGTCAGCTGACTTCCGGCACACAAGGGACTGTTGCTGCTGGCCGTAATACTTGGAGCATTGTTGCTGGAAATGGATAGGGTAGTGGAGGCCGTAGCGGAGCAACCCTGATTATCCGTTACCGTAACACTGTAGGTGCCTGCGTGAATCAATTTGATCAACGGACGTTTTGGATCTTCAATGTTTGCACTGAAACCAGAAGGTCCGGACCAGTTAAACGTGTAAACGCCAGAGCCACCTGCCGGAATAGAATTCAGATCCAGCGTGGCATCAATACACAGAGGTCCGTTGTTGGAGGCTGAAATGGTTGGTTTGGCATTGACCACCAAATTGGTGGTAGCCGTTGCGGTACAGCCTTTGGAATCCGTCACCTTTACCTGATAAATACCATTTGCAGGCACCGTAGCGGTAAATGGCGCAGGGTCTTCCGAGTTTGCCCCGAAGAAATCCGGACCCGTCCAGAGGAAGGTGTAACCCGGTGTGCCACCGGTAGGGGTAGAACTCACAATCGCAGTAGCCCCTGCACAATGCGGGCCGTTGTTTTGTGCGGATATGCTCGGGTTGGGATTTACCACTACAGTGGTCGTCGCGGTAGCGGAGCATCCCAATTGATCTGTAACCGTTACGGTATAGGTTCCATTCGCTGACATATTTGCCTGAAAACCAGCAGGGTCTTCGACATTGGCGCTGTAACCATTCGGTCCCGACCAGACAAAAGAAGCGTAGGGTAGGGCGCCGCCAGCTGGAGTAGATTGTAGGGTAACGGTGCCGCCCTCACAGACTGCACCATTTACCGACGCCGTAATCGTCGGACATTCCACCACGGTTACGGTGGTGCTGCCTGTCCCGGTGCAACCGTTGCTGTCAGTCAAAGTTACCTGATAAACACCTGCGTCTGCCAACGATGCCGTAAACCCTGCAGGTTGAGCATCGGTTGACATAAAATTGTCGGGGCCTGTCCAGACATAAGTATAACCCGAGCCAGAACCGCCCGAGGCGACCGAGCTCAATTGAATGGCGCCTCCAACGCTTACTGGACTGTTACTGGATGCTATTATCGTCGGTTTGGCATTCACTTGTACACTGGTGGTCCCAGTACTTGTACAGCCGGCATTGTCCGTAACGGTAACGGAATACGTACCACCGTAGGCCAGGCTTGCCGTAAAGGGTGTTGGGTTTTGTCCCGTAGCACCGTAACTGTTCGGTCCGGCCCACAAAAAGGTGTAACCTATGCCCGAACCGCCGGATGGCGTCGAACTCAAAGCGATGTTCGCTCCCTCACAAACCGGACTGTTGCTGCTGGCTGAAACCGTTGGCGCTGAATTGCCCGAAACCGTGATGGTGGTACTTGCCGTAGCGGTACAACCCGCTCCATCGGTTAACGTTACCGTGTACACGCCTGCAGATGCCGCCGTGGCCGGGAAACTGACGGGGTCTTCTACATTGGAAGAAAAATTGTCGGGGCCTGACCATGAATAGGAAGCGTAAGGCGTTGTGCCGCCCGAGGGACTTGACCCCAATTGAATGGGCGAGCCAACACAAACCGGGGCGCTGTTTCCGGTTGCTGTGATGCCTGGTTGAGGCGCTACCACAGCGGTAGCCGAGGCTGTACAAGACCCACTGCTGGTGCCAGTCACGGTGTACGTACCGGCGGTGCTTACCAGAATCGAAGGTTGAGTAGACCCCGTGCTCCAGAGGTAGCTTACGGCTCCAGTGGCTTGAAGGTTAACGTTCCCATTGCTGCAAAACAAACCTCCGCCTACGATGGACACTACAAAGGGCTCAGCGGATTGGTTGGTGACACTTACGACCAAGGCCAGTATGTCCGATAAATTGGAGGCATTGGTTACTTTGATGTTTACCTCGTATTGGTTGTTGGCGTCGGCGTCTGCCGGAATTTCAAAATTCGGGCTGAATCCGTTTGCCCAACTCAATACACCCGTTTGAGCATTAATGGAAAACCGTCCCACATCCGCGCCGCCATCCAGTGCGTAAGTGAGGCCCATGCCTTCACTGTTGTTTGGATCGCTGGTTTCGGTGTCGTACAGCACGGAACAGGCGTTTTCTTCAAAATTAACAGCGGTGGCGGAGGTGATTTCAGGGCGTATGTCAGAAATGATGCTGAAGATCGCCTGAAAAGTATCGCGGCGCAGGTTGGGGTAATCACAATCCCAGACAATAAAGTCAATAGGGTAGGAGCCCATCCAGCTAGGATCGTCAATGGCAATGCTTATTACGCCATTGGCATCCAGCGAAGGCACCAGCGGAGATAGTTGTATCAGGTAAGGGGCGGCGATCGTGCCCACCGAACCGCCGGCAGCAAATGCAAGGGTCGTTAGTTCTTCATAAAGATACTGATTTACAGCATCATACAGTTTGAAGGTAATGGCGCCAGCACCTACGTTTTTTAATACCAAAGTATAGGAAACATTCGGGGGGACTCCAACAGGGGACGCCCATCCCGCAAGGTTTCCGTTGACAAAACCGGCAAGTTTAGTCCCTGCTCCTGCCAACTGTTCATCCGCAAAAAGTGGCCGTGCGATCACCGTCATTGGATTGGAGCCTGGAACAATGACTGGCCATGCAGGATCAGGTTCGCTGCCCGTGAAAGGAAATACGTCAAAATCAAATTGACGACAAGGGCCGTTGAAATTCAAATAGTTATCCAGATCAAAGGATGTAAATTGATCTCCATGAAAGATCGTTTCACCCGGAATGTTTTGCCAAACAGGTGCGCCGTAATCCTCTCGGACTGTAAACCAGGCAGTTATCGTATCGGCCAGTTGATTGGGTGTGTTTTCTGTAACAATGATGCGTACCGTATCGGTACCAATCCAGGCATTCGACACGGGTGTGACCGTCATGATGCCATTCACGATGCTCACCGTCAGGTTCGGCCCGGGCTGTGCAGACCAGATTACCGGGTCTCCGTCTCCACTGAACAAATAATTGTCCAACACGATTGGGTCAAACGGAATGTTTTGGAGCGTGGTGTCGGCCAGAATATTTTCTAATTCCGGCGGAAAATCAGCGTTGGGATCCAGATCAATCCAGAATGGCAATTGGGCCGAACCGAGGAATAGGTTGTGGATAAAGCTTGCCTCTTCAAACGTTCCATAAACCTCATCGTTCGGCGCAAAGTAGGCCTTGAAATGCACGGTTTCGCCCGTGTATTGGTTGGAATAAACGGTCAAAAAGTAATAGGCATCTCCTCCGAGCATGGTGGGACTGGCCACTCCTCGAAGTTCATTGCCTACAAATGCACCCACGAGATTGCCCGGGGCATTGTTGGGAATGCCTGTAAAACTCAAACGAATCACTGCGTTCATGTTGAACTCGTAATCGTCTGGATTGACCGACCAGTTGGGCGGGGGTAGGGGTGTAGCGGAGATATGTTGTACTGTTAATAGTAACAACAACAATAGGCAGGATTGAATTTGCCCTATTTTTATAGAAAAAAGATTCATTTTTGTTGTATTTATGGATGAAAGCATCACGCGCCCCTTGAAACCTATAAGGTTTTTTTAAACCTTATAGGTTTCTAAGAAGAAACTATTGCAAAACCACCTTCCTCACCACACTTCCCGTTTCCGTCTGCAAACGCACAAAATAAACCCCGGGCGCCAACAAGGTCCCGGCATCCGATTGCCCTTTCCAAACCAGGCTATTTAAACCTTCGCGGGCAGAGACCTTCACCTGATATACTGTTTTTCCACTCACATCCGAAACGCTAAGCCTTACCTCTTGGGCCTGTGTCAACCCGAAGCGGAAGATGGTCTCTGTGTGGAACGGATTGGGTTGAATATCAAAGGATTGTATTTCAGTCACCTCAAAGGTTCCGCTGCTTGGAAGGGTAAAGGGTAGTGGGGACTCAATGCTTCCCTGGTGCAGGTCGGGCGAAAAGAACATGATCTCTGACAGGTCTTGAATCGAACCGTTGCTATTGTCATAGAGTTTATATCGAAGCTGCTCGCCGCTCGTGTTCGCATACATCGTCATAAAGAACAGATAAGATTGCAGTGGAGCGATGTAAACCGCCTGACCGGAGCCCCTCACCTCGCCATTCACGAATGCGCCGAGTTCCATGGTCGCTGTGGTGGCATTGGCCTCGTTGACTTTCAACATCCCGATGAGGGTCATGCTGTGTTCGAATTGGGTCGGATCAATCGTCCAGAAATTGGCGACGGGAGGCTCAACGGGACCTCTGGATTGCACCGTCTGCTCCGCACCTCCACCATTCAGGTTGGTAGAAATTGGTGGGTAAATCAAAGTGCCCGGTGTGGAGAGTTTGATCTGATAGCCGTTGGGCGGACCCATGTATTTTAGGTTGCCGATCCAGCCAAATGTCGGATTGATATATTGCGCAAAGGAGATCTGGCTCTTGATCAAATCACCCGATTGTGCTGATAAGGAGGACAATGCCTCGTTTACCGGCAGAGAATAGTTCGGGATGTAGCCGATCCAGTTCCAACCCGTCACCACCGGAATGGGCGTGGTGGCAGGATCGAGCACTTGGCCGAGCATGTGCAGGGTGTCTGGAAGATTGGCCCGGTAGATGTACATGGGGGTGTTTTCCAGCGTGTTGAGCGTACCCAGCCAGCCGCCGCCATTGAAATAGATGGAGAAGGCATTTTGCCCTTTCATCAAATCGTTCTGAGGACTATTCAGCGATGCCAATGCGGCATTGATGGATGGATCCGGGAAGTCCAGATTGAAAGACAACCAATTCCAGCCAAAACCAAGCGGTACATCGCGCAACACCAGATTGTTGGTATGGATCACCTGTGGCGCCAAGGGGTCGCCGATCACATCATCCGGTTGGAAAAGGAAATAATCCTCCACCACCGCGTATCGCAGACAGGCCGAAGCGTCCCAGATTTCAAGCCGCAAGGGCTGGAGCACGTGGTGAGGATTGCCATAAATGGTCAGGTAAGCCAGATATTTGTTCAGCTGAGGTATATACTGCACGTTCGCCCGTCCACAAAGCGTATCGCCGATGTAGGCAAAAACCATATCCTCCACATCCGTTGACACCTCGCCTTCGATGTTCAGTTCGAGCACCATGTTCTCGGTGTTTTCGAACAAATTGGCGTTCAGTTCCGAGTTCGGTGGGCGGCAAGTTACTCGCACACCGAATGGCAAACGTTCATCACCACCCATAAAAAATGGGTTTTGACCCGTTTCTGTGTGCAAAGTGATCGAATCAGACCACAGGCCAAAAGCCAGGCTTGAGTCTACTGTGAAACTGATCGGTCGGATCTCATTGGGTGCCAGCGTACCTTGGTTGGGCACTACATGCACGTAGCTCGGAATATCCTCCAGGGTAAATGGAACCGGGTAACCGCCGCGGTTGTGAATGTTCGCCGTAATGGTCTTGGTTTGATCCTCATACTTGGTCATGCCTATGCTGTCGGTCAACCAGGCGAGTTCGTTGCGATCTACATAGAATTCCCATTGTTCGTAGACCAGTTTGTTGCCGGTTTTATCTTCGATTTCGCTGATTTCGGCCCGAAGGATTCGGTTTTCAAAAAACTTATTGTCGAAGTTCGGGTTGATAATAATCTTGTTTTCGTAACAAGTTATGTCAATATCAATCGGTTGGTCGGTCGTGGCGTCAAACAACAGCACATTATCTAATGCATTGATTTTAGCACAGTTGATGGCTTTGTTGAAGGAGCATGATATCTCGTCGCCCACGTTATAGACACCATCCGCAGGTTCCGGTACTCCGATCAGGCTGGGTGGCTGACGTTCGATGCGGCCCTTGATGATGTGTGAATAACCGGGTTTGTCGGAAGCATCACCAGAACAAATGGCGACTGCCCGGATTTCATATGGGCCATCGGCCAGCTCGTCTGTATCCCAGTAGAATTGGGTAAAAGTGTTCCCCAGATCTGCTTTGAGTATCTCTGCGCCGGGCTGTATCGAATTGATGACTGAGTCAACCGGTGGCGATATATTAATCCAGGCCCCATCGCCGTCCGAGGGTCGGTATTGAACCCTGATCTTGTCAAGTTCCGCATCCGATTTATTGTATCCCGAAACCGTGATACGCATCACGTCATCCGACCCTTGCGTGACAGGATCAGGGAAGATCACCCAATCCTGCTGCGGCACATTGATCTCCACCTCGCTGCATGGTTTGATGAAATGGACACTGATGTATTGGGCCGAATAGAGAATGGTGTCATTGTCCGGCAAAATACCCAGGGCATTGGCCCGTTCGTCTTCGCAAAGCGAATAGAACACAATTTCCAAGCTGTCGTAATCATATTCTTCGGGCCCTCGTTCAACAGTAATGGTAATAGGAACAGATTCGCTATAAGGGATGGCATACATTACAGGGTGGTCCAGTGCGGCGCCGTTCAGATAAATTTCTGCGCCATGCGGGTTACTTTCTGGCCCGGCGGTGAAAGCATAGGTCCAGGTTTCGTTGGTTTCGCTTTGATTGCCAAGCGTGAATTTGAATACAGCCGCTTCGTTGGAAGGTACATCCACCGCTACGGCGCCACTGCCATCCCTGAATTCCATGCTATTCCCTTCCCGGTGGGCAGTTTTGGGTTCCCATGGGCAACTGGTTTGGCCGGACACGGTTCTGAAAACAGGTGTTTTGTAGACAGAATCCATGGCGATATCAATGGAAAAGGCATCGCCCGGATCATTGTCTGCCAAAACGAATCCGGTGGTAATGCTGTTTTCTGTCCCGTTTTCAGTGGTTGATCCTTTGACGGATTCGATGGTTGTATGAATGACTCCACCCAATACTACACCTGCGGCAACAGCTGAAATAATCATATCCACGTTAAATAGGCTGCTGTTTTCTGTTCCATTGGCAGAGGAACTTGTTGTGTCACTTGTCTCCGAATATTCATACTCAATTCCCGCATCAAAAGAGACATTGCGCCTGAACTTGGCCGCTTTTTTTTGCAAATCATTGTTTGCCAGTATCTTATTCCAGAGTTTAATGGAATTGATACACGTATCTCTTTTTTCCGGAGTCGTGTTCGGATCATTGGCAATGGCGTCCAAATACCGGAGTACATTATTGCGAATGTGATAATCCGTGTACATAAATGTTGTGCCATAGTTTTTGGGCGATACAGAAACGACTACTTCTACAGTTCCTTCACAGAGGGTTGTATCGAAATCAACGTTGTCCGCAAAGCCAAAATCAACATTTAAACCCGATCCGACAAAAAGATCGCCACCCTGTACCCATCCACCTAAAAAAGGGATACTGTCTGCAGACCCTACGATAAGTTCGTCTGCACTTGTGGAAATTCGCTCACTGAAACTTTGGCAAACTTCTATGGAGTTTTCCGAAGTTTTCGTCATGCTAGTCGTTCGCGTAATTTCAGGTCCTAAAACGCCCCCAAATTCAAGACTCACGGGCCCTACCTCGACAGAGACATTAGGCGCTAGGTCAATAATGGCAGTACCACCAAATCCATTAGCGGACTCCGTTGAGAAAGAAATATTTTGGCACACCTTTTTGTTTTTTTCAAAGAAGGCATAACTCCCGTCGCCAGGTGGGTCGCGTAGAACTAGGCTTGGTGTTTGCGGAAGTTGCGTGGTGAAGGTGTTGGTTTTTGTAAATATACCCGTCACTAAAACTTGTTTCGTAAAACTGCTTTCATTGCCGCTTAACGACTTGCCAATGATTTGAATGTTTTGCAAGAAAGGTGGAGAGGAGTTGATAATCCCTGCCCTGAATTTATACTGGAGTAATCCATTACTCAGCGTCGTATCCTTTACCGATCCCGCCACATCATTGATGATGCGGATACTGCCTGTATCCAGCAGACAAGCTTCCCCTAAATAATACTCGGCTAGGGTTATGCCAATCGTATAATCCACGCCTTGATTGAGTACAACGGTTGGACAGGTAAGACTGTATGGATCCAAACCGCTTACAATCTCCACCTGGGGCGGCGCATAGTAGATAAAGTCAACAATGGTATCGGTTATCCGGCGCAAATCCACCTGCGTGCCTCCATTCACCTGAAATGCCGTTTTAATGGTTGGGTCTGAATGCTCCACCACTGCGACCGTGAATTCTATGGGCGGAAGGTTCAAAAACTCGTATTCCCCGTCCACATTGTCAATTTCTATGATCCGCTCAAAACAATCATCAATGGAGCGCACTTTAACGATGCAAACGGTGCCGCTGGGCGTGCCTGGATTGCTGATAATGGGCAATTTACAATCACCTCCGGCTACAATACCGCTGATCTTTCGGGTGGTAATGTCATTGAATACGATCCCTGCAATGGGACTGGTGAGGTTTGTCACATCCCAAATGGCAGGCAAAAACTCGTGATCTTCAAATATTGGTTTCAAGGTAACGGTAGCCCCGGGCTCCAGATCCACAATAAATTTACCGGTGGTATCAGTGAAAATGGGCGGGGAATAGGATTCTCCATTGACCAGAATCTCTACATTTTCAGCAAAACAGTCGGTGTCTTTGTATCGCACGAAACCAGAAACGGGTATCGTGGAGCGGTCCGTAAAATCAACCTGGTCTACCGAAGTGACGCTTGGATTGAGCGTTACCTGGCGGGTTGCCGGAGCAAACTCGTGCGGCGTGGTACTTTGATTGGGAGACATAACGGTCCACTCCGTTCCAAAGGTCATACCCTGGTCTGTCAGCAATACGGAACCGACGTTGTTTAATTTGTTGCCATTGCCTTCATCCATGGGAAAATAGACCCGAAGCCCGCGCTCTTGTGGATCGCGCGAATTTTGGAAGTGCGACAGGATGGTGGCTTGCGATAAAGTCGTGTCGTACAAGGCCAATTCATCTATCAAACCGCCATATTGCTCAAACAGATCTGTGCCGGACTTGAGTGCCCCCAAGGTCCAATCCTGGGTAGGTTCTGACCAGTTTCCGGTATAAGCAGGCAAAAGTGCCGTGCCCAGCAGCACACCATCTTTGTAGGCAGTAACCTGTGTGCCGGCGCCACTGCTGTCAATGGTAAATGACAAATGATGGTAGCCAAGTCCCAACAAGCCAAAATCTTGTACCTGTCCGTTGAGCCGGAAAAGGACGTTGTTGTCCACGCCATTGGGCTGCAATTGCAGCTGGAAACTGTTGCTGCCATTCCATTTTTTTGCCAGGATGGTTTGAAGCCCATCTGGCCCTGAACTGTTGACCCAGGTTTCCAGGGTAGCCTTCGGCGTTAGGGAGAAATCGGGCAACTTGGCGTAATTGTTCATTTCCGCGCGATCAAACTTAACAGCCCGGTGCGCGTAGAAAAACTTCATGGGTTCGGCCAGAAAAGTGATACCAGTTCCATAACTCGCTGATTCTATGCGGTAATACCCCTCTTCGTTGGTCATACCCGAGGTTCTTACTGGCGGACGGTCATTGCTGAAAACAGCGCCGCAGAAAAATAATCGGGTGCGATTCAAGACGTCAAAAGATTTGGTGCCTTGCTCCTCGTCCATCTTCCAGTAATACTTCAAACCTTCGGTGAGCGATGAGGCCGTGCCTTCCATGATTTCTGGAATGTCCAGCTCGTCCAGGCGTTTGTGGTAAATCCGCAATTCGTCCAAACGGCCTTCCCAGGTGTCGTTGCTGGCGCGTTTTCCAATCACCAATTCGTCGGCCTCAATAGCCAATCCGGTGTTCAAATCGGTCAAAATACCGTCCAAATAAAGGCGGTATTGTCCGTCGCTATAATTCAATGTGACATGGTGCCAGCCATTTACACCCGCCGAAAAAGCGCCTGTCAGTGTAGCTCCTCCGGCATTTACCTGAATGCCGTTGTTAAGGGCTTGAAGGGTAAGGGCATTTGAACCGATATTTTTCAATGCCAGCATCAAAGGATTGCCTGCTGTTTGCTGGTTTTTGATCCAAAAGGTAAGCGCCCAGTTGTTTTCCGCTATGGAAACAAAATAATTGTTGGTGTTGGTATCTGGCGTAGCATAAGCCCCGTCTTGTGTGCCAAAATACGCGGAAAAGCCCTGCATCGGCATAAGGGTCACCAGGGCATTGGGCACTGGGTTGTCGTTGGGGGTGCGCACCCAACCGGTCACTACGCCGTTGGGCACTTGGAATCCAAGGGCTTTTCCCCCGGAGCCTTCGCCATAAGCATTAAGTCCCCGAACCTCATAGTTGTAAGGCCGGCCTGCAATGACGTTGAAATCATTGTAGTTGCGGGTGGTTTTGTCCACCTGTGCCAGATAGACGCCATCGCGGTAAATTTTATAACCGCCGACAGACAAGGGACCCAGCGGGTTGGGCGCCCAGGAAATCTGGATGCGGTCGAGCAATTCCCCCTGAGTAGCATTCACAAATGGGGGGAATGGCGCTACCAAAAAGCCAGACCAATACCCAAAATTCATTTCGTTGGTCGGGCTGAATGCAGAGCCCACCACCGTTTGCCCAATAGTGAGTTTGGTGCGCCGGGTCTGGCTTTTCATCTTGATCCCGCTGCCGTAGGTGATAAAAGCAGAGCGGGGAATGATACCACCCGTGACGGAATTGATGCATTCGGGGTCTGCGGGTTGGGTTTGCGCCGGCAGGACAAGCGCAAAACCAAGCAGTAATATGAGCGTGGCCAGCAGCCTGCTTTTTACTAACTTTTTCATCGGAAAAGAATGATTGATATTGGAAAAGGAAAGATTTGTCACCCGGACAAATCCGCGTTACGGCAAATAAGCTGCGTCATTTCCGGTTATTTTCCCCCTGATTTCGTTCGAGGGAATTCATTCTTTTGGAGAGCATTTCTAACTGATTGCCGAAGGCAGCCTGTTGCAGTTGAAGGGTTCCGTTATCAGTCTGGAGTGCTGTGTTTTGAGCTTTTAATGTCGCATTTTCAGCTTTCAGCGCTTCAATTTCTTCGTACAGGTTATTCAATCTCACTTCGTGTTCCTTGACGACCTCATTCACGAACATGGCTACCTTTGAGTAGTTTATTCCAAAAATTCCACCGTCTTCAGTGTAGTGTACCAGCCGTTTGAGGCCTATGCTGTCAAATTCCTCGGCGATATACCCAAGTTCAACTAGGGTGTCCGGATAACCGATACGATTGTAGAGTTTAGGTTGCGCCTGAAGTATGAGCTTATACTCCTCACTGGCCCAGGACTGGATGTTGCGTTTGAGCCTGCGGCTGGAATTGTCCACCTGAAGGTTCCCGGTGTTTGGATCCCATTCTACCTGAGGTTTGTCCGGCCCTTTTTGGACGCCGAAAAACTTGACGGCAGAACCAGGACAACAGTTGTTGGTATAAGGCGCGGCCTGGGTAAATTGCGCCACGAGTGTACCATTTGCCCTCACTTGAACATTGCCATCGCCCCCACCAAAGAGTCCGGAATCGGTGTCATCAGCGCCACCTTGAGGTGCGTAATTGAATGTGAAGCCAGAGCCTTCAGCCGCGCTTGCGGCCCTGACAAAACCCTTGGTGAAGGAACTTCCATTGATGGTCTGATTGGCACCAATTGTAGAAAAGCCGGTAATTTCCTGATTGGTGTTAACTTTAAAAAAGCCATTAACTGTCTGAGTGCCCTGGACCGTATGGTGAAAAGAAACGTTAGAGCTGCCGTTTATCTGTTGGTTGCCATTGACCGTTAAATCATTGCTGACAAATGGTCCGAAATTGACTGTTTGACCATAAATCTCATTCTGGGTAGTATTCAATTGTATCCTTTCTGACCCACCTGCCCATAATTCAATATTGTTTGGCTCCCTGGAATACATTCCCCCAGCGTCATCCCCAACCGTATGAAAGGAATATCCATTTGCGGTTGGGCCAAGGCCTCCCTGAGCTGGACCGCCTTTTGCCCGGAATGCATCGCCAATCACCGGCCCGGTACTGGGGAAGGTATTGTTCTGGCCTTTGATGCCCAGAGCATAAGGCGCGTGGGTGAGGCGTGGGCGAGGCAGTAGTTCCACGGTGGAGCTGTTCATACTCACACCGAGATAATATACTTCATCAAAGCCGGCATTCAGGGGGGTGCCGTTTACACCCAAGATAACGGTATACACACCGCCCACGGTTTCTACGTTGTTGATGGTTTCGATGTGTTTTCTGTTGTTGTTTATATCAGTAGCATCCGGGTGATTCCACAGGCGGAAAGTCAGGGTGTACACATCGTCGTCTACCGCGGTGCCGTCTGCTTTGGTCAGCACGCCTTGAACGGTGAGAGAGGCCTGTTGTGCGAAAAGACTGGCGCTAAATGCGAGCAATAGGAAGACAAGCAATGATTTGGCTGGAGCGTGAGCAACGTAGAAAAAACTTTTCATAAGAACGATGATGTTGAAAGTGGAGTGCTGAATAGCCGGCAAGCCGACCATTAAAGTTATTATAGTGGTATGTGCAGCAAATTTAAAATCAGAAATTCTCCAGCAGCTGGTTCCTTCAGGGAAGACCCCGTAGAATCCAGTGAGCGCAGCGAAATTTACAGGGAAGTTTCAGGCAATAAGCAGGCTTAAGGCGTTCACGCAGCGTCGAAGCTGGGAGGGAGAAAAGGGTTTATACAGAATGTTCAGGCCGGGATTATAGTATTTGGCCGACGCTATTTCTTCCGGCAAGGCGCCTGTTATGAACATGACGGGCAGCAAAAACCGCTCCTTGAGGTATTGTGCGATCGACATGCCGTCTCCATTCTCTTTTGGCTTAAAGTTGAGTATGGCCAGGGAGGGATGGTACTGCACACAGGCGTCCTTCAAATCATTCAAGGCGGGTACCTGAATCACCTGATGCCCCTGGTCTTCCAGGATTTGCCGGATTTCCATTGAAATAATGGGCTCGTGCTCTGCCAGTAGTACGGTTAGGGATCGCATGATGGAGCAAGTGTAGTGCCCTTTTATGCTTGCTCCACCATTATTTCAGGGAGGACGTGGAAAATAACAGGGAGGGCGTATTTATTAGCAGATGGTTGCCCACGTGTAACGTAGTGAGGCGGTGACTTCAAGTCACCGCCTCACTTTGCTATAGGACACCGCTCACGCCCATTTTTCAAACACGATCTGCGTCGCATAGCCTTGTTCCTGCGGCAACACTTCGGGTTTGCCTTTCAGTTTTTTGCTCAGCATCTGCACCAGATTGGTGCCAAATGAAGTGCTTTTGTCATCTCTTTGAGCATTGGCTTGTCCCACCCCATTGTCAGACACTTTCAGGCAAAGGTGATTTTGTTCGTTTTTCCAAAGTGCAATGGTGATGGAGCCAGTATTTTCTTTGGGAAATGCATATTTCAATGTATTTGTCACCAATTCATTGATTATCAAACCCAAAGGTATGGCCGTATCTACATCCAAATACAAAGGGTCTACCTCGTATTCAATGCTAACGCGTTCATCTTCAATGCCAAAGGAATCCAACATATTCTGTCCGAACTGCTCCAAATAATCTTTCATTTCTACCTTGGCTACATTGTCGCCCATATACAGTTTCTGGTGGATCAGACCCATGGCATCCACCCGGTTTTGACCTTCGCGTACGGCACTCAGGGCGGTGTCGTCGGTGATTTGCCTGGATTGCAAATGAAGCAGACTGGATAAGATCTGCAGGTTGTTTTTGACCCGATGGTGTATTTCTTTGATGAGGAACTCCTTCTCTTCGTTGCGTTTGCGTAATTTTCTGGTAAGCTGGAATAAGAACAGCCCGGCCACCAATGCTATCAATAAAATGCCCAGCACCGCCCAAACCTTAAACCGCTCCCGACTCAATTGAGCATCCTTGAGGGCGATTTGAGCCTCTTTTTTCTCATCTTCATATTGGGCTTTTAACGCTTCGGCTTCTTCTAACTGCATTTTACCCATTAGCGTATCCTGATAATACTCCACGAATTGATAGAGGGCAATATATGCATCTTTATATTCCTTCCTTTGATTGTATATCTGTGCATTATACCGCAGTGATTGCGCGTATTCATAATTGGCATTAAACTTTTTGGCGAGTTTTTTAACAATCTGATTGTGCTCAAATGCTTCATCGGTCTTTCCGAGATTCAGACAATTGGCTGTCAGATAGATGTTGGCATTCATGAAGGAGGCGCTTTCTGGCGATTTTTTGGTCTCATTGTAGAATTGGAGGTAGTATTTATAGGCCTCCAAATCGCGATCTTGTACTTCCAGCGCATTGCCAACCTTAGCCATAGCATTTGCAGCACCCGTACTATCTTTTTTTAACAGGTAATAGGCTGAACTAATCTTGAATATTGCAATGGCAGAATCATACTGTTCATACTTGAGTTTAAGTACACCTATTTGCAGATAGATCTTTGCCAAACTATGGGTGTCCTTGCAAGAAGTGCACAACCGCAGCCCTTTTTGAGTCGCCTCCTCCACACCGGTATTGTTTTCTGCAATCAAAGACACTTTACCCATGGTCACTTGGATCCTGCAAAGCATTTGCAGGTTGTTTTCCGCTTCCGCCATTTTTTGGGCGGTTAGTAACAAGGCCGTTGCGCCCGGAACATCTCCGGAGGCAGATTTACTGTTGGCCAGATTGAAAATACTGTCGAGTGCCGTCCGCTGGCCCCAAACATTTGAAATACAAGCAAAAAAAAGGGCGAAGGCAATAAGCGAGGATCTCATATTCTTTGTAAACGTGCTGTTAACTCGTCTTTCGACGATTTGTTCAAGGGAATCTGTTTTTTGTGGATGAAAACAAAAAGGTCGCCAATTTCCTCCACATGCGACAAATTCACGATGAATGAACGATGCACCCGCATGAATTCGGGTATCCCGGACAAAGATTCGCCCATCTGTTTCAGGGTTTGGGTGATCAGGAATTCTTTTTCGTGGGTGATCAGTTTGCAGTAATAATCATCGGCCTCAAGCCACAGGATCTCACTTAAAAATATCCGCACCATCCGGTCTTTCACCTTGATGAACAGACGGTCATTGAATAAATGGGCATCGGTGTTTTCTTTGCTTGATTCAGCGTGCTTTTTCTCGGGTGCGGCACGCGATATGGCCAACTCGATGGCGTGTTGCAAATCTTTGCCGCGAAAGGGTTTGGTGAGAAATGCGGCTGGCAAGGTGTTTTTCGCGCGATTGAAGGTGGCATCGTCCGTATTGCTGGTCAAATAAATGATGGGCAATGGCTGTTTTGTCAGCATTTTTTGGGCTGTTTGAATGCCATCCCATTCGCCCTCCAATTGGATGTCCATCAGCACCAGGTCTAGGTTTCCCTGTTCAAAAACAAGCAAAGATTCTTCTCCACTGGCGCATTGCCCAGCGACTTCATATCCCATTTCTATAAGCCGGTCTTCAAGGTCAGCGGCTATAATAGGTTCATCCTCAACGATTAACACCCTTATTTTCTTCATTTCGGGGTAAAAATAGGACAAAAAACAAAAAAAACTTGCTGGCCTTCAGATGAGCAAGGGGGGGGTGGGCAAAAAAAAAATAGCACCCACATTGCATGGGTGCTATTTTTTTCAGGCTGTGTTACCTTGGTTTTCAATCAAAAGCGTAAAACGAATCCCCAATCGCAATTGCTTTTTTTCTAGCGGCGTCGCTGGTGTAAGCGATGACAACCACCAGGTTCGTGCTGCTTTTTTTGTCAAGCAGGGTAAGGATAAAGGCTCCCACGCCATCCTTGGTCCCTTCCACAAAATAGCCTACAAAATCATGGATTTCCAGCGCGTCTACGGTACTGATCTCATCATACTCCATTTCGGTAGCAGCGGCTACAAGTGCTTCGGCCAGGGTTTCTTCAGTGACTTCACCGTCTTGCTCCACATAAATACCCAGGACCAAATCGCTCCCTTCAGCGCTAAATTCCTCGGCATTGTTGGTGGTGACCCGCATGTTTTCAGGCGCACTGAAGCCGACCCCGTGGTTTTCCCAGCGCCAGTCCTTTTGGGCGAATGCTGTATTGGTCAAAAAGATACAGGCAAATAATAGGGTCGCCTTAAATAGTTTTCTCATGTTGAAAATTAATTGTTGAAAGTTGAATTTGAAATGTGCTCTAGTTTTTGGGGTTGCGAGGCGGTTTGTGATAAAATTACAATTGAGCCGGAGTCTGGGTTGTTTTCTTAATGAGTCCTCTCTGTCTCTAATTGAAGGGCAAAGGAACGACAAAATAGGTGAATGCGTGGTGTGTACTTTTCGCATGCCCCTGCGATCGCCTTGGTTTTTTTTTAATAATCCCGCGCCAGTCCGAAGTCCATGTTGCCAAGCAGACGACCAAACTAAAACCTGTTTTTTTAAAAAAAAACACCCCTGTCCATTCGTAGACAGACAGGGGTCGGAAATGCAACTTTTGGTTTTATGTTTTATATGCTGCTTTGCTGCCTAAGGCAGATGGCTTCTAATCAAATGCATAAAACGAATCTCCAATGGCAATAGCTTGGTTCCGAGCCGCGTCGCTTGTATATGCAATGGATAGCAATTTGAATGGTGAATGTTAAACGGGCGGAGATTACTTCGAGCTCAAATCTTTGCGCAAAAAGAGCAATTCACTCCATATTTCATCGGTGTATTCTCTGAGGCTTTGGATATGATCTTCAAATGCATCTTCTCCAAATATTCCCTCGTAAGTTGCCTTAAACGGTTTGCGAAAACCGGGCGTTTTTTCTTTCAACCCCTGCTTGAACCTGCTTACTACCGCAAACTGTGCCGGCCCTGAAGCATTGGTTGAATAGACCGCAACGGTATTCCCGTTGGCTTGCCATACTTTCCTCCGCTGTGCCAGTATTTTCCTTACTTTATCAGCAGATCCAATCTTTGGATATACATGATCTATTTGAATTTTATCCGTGAAGTCACCAACGGCAATCGTGCTCAGCGTATCCTCATACACGGAGTACCCCGCGGACTGCCTGTCTGTCAAATACATAGCGACGTTTTTATGCCAGTCTATGTTGTGCTCATCGCCCAGGTTGCCTCTGGTATCAAGCCCTTCCCAGCTATTGGGCCCCTCGGTAATGTGATACCCGCCCATATCAGGCCCGGATTGTACTTCGAACACCCTCCATTTTACGTCACCGGTATGGTATTTCTGCGCATGGGTGGCCAGGGCTTTTTCGAATTCCAATACTTTATCAATCTTCGGGAATACACGGTGGGTAGTGATTACATTTTTTGTTTGACTCATACCTAAAAATGGTATAAGCATACAAATCAATAGCAAGGGTTTCAGTGTGGATAATAAGACCTTTTTCATTTTCTCTAAGTTGTTTAAAATTATTGCCTACTCTGAATCGGTTTTCGGCTTCCCCGTTTTGTGCTACCTTCGGCCTGTTCTTTTTGATGCAACAAAAATGGCATTTAGGTCGTGCACGTGCAGCTGGGATTGTCCGAATGAAGGGTTTGGCTGTCCGAGGAATGGGTTTTGTTGACCGGAACACGGAGACCTGTAAGGTTTTGAAAACCTTACAGGTCTTAATCGAAATCATATCGAAACGAAAAAGCGATTACATGAGAAAATTACTGCTGCTGCTTTTCCTCTCCCCAAACCTCCTTTTTGGCCAAAACACCCCGCTTGACAGTCTCGAACAACGTTTTGTCACCGAGCCAGCTGACGCGCAAAAACTCGAACTGCTCAGCCAAATGACGGGTATTGCCTTTGGGCAGGATTTCAAGTTGGCCCTGGATTATGCCAAACGCGGCGTGGCATTGGCGGAAAAAGCGGGCGACAAAGACTGGCAACCCAAATTTTATGAAATGCAAGGCCGGATGCACGCCAACCTATCCCAGCTGGATTCGGCCATGCTGTTGTTTGACAAAGCCATGGCTGGCTACACCGCTGTGGGCAATAAAAAAGGCGAGGCAACTACCTATTTCAAAATCGCCTGGGTACACAAACGCAGAGGAGAAGTCGCTCAAGCCATGGCAGCCGACCTTCAGGCATTGCGGCGTATGGAAGCATTGGGCGATCAAGAGAAAATTGCTGATGCACTCAGCCGGGTATCCGATGATTTGAGTTTACAAGGAAGACACGCCGAAGCGCTGGAATATGCCCGAAGGGCGGTTGATATTTGCCAAAAAAACAATTTTCAGCGGGAATTACCATACGCATTGCGCTATGCGGGGGATGCCTGCATCGCTATGGGCGAAAACGCTCAAGCCCTGGATTATTACAATCAAGCCCTTGAGCTGACGCGCGCAACGGATCCCTCGCTCACCAATATAGCTGATATTATCAATTGCCGTGGCAACGCACTCAAACGTTTGGGGCGCTACGCCGAAGCCCTCGAGGATTACAAAGTCTGTTTGAGAAATTCTGAAAAAGCAAATTACCCTGGCGGGATTTTGACGGGCATCGCCAACCTTGGGGAAATTAATTTGTTAATGGGAAATTACGCGGCGGCCTTATCGTATCAGCTGAAAACCATCGCATTACAAGAAGAATCCGGCGACCTCGGCAATCTGACCGAAAACTATGGTCACGCGAGTACGATTTATGAGCAGTTGGGGGATTATAAATCTGCCTTGTTGTATCAAAAAAAGGCCCGCCGGATGCGGGACAGTACGGCCTCCCTCCAAAGTGATGCTGCGATTTCAGAGCTCCGAACCCAATACGAAACTGAAAAGAAAGAAGCGACCATCGCTGCACAGGGGGACCAGATTGCGCAACAGCGCTTGGTACAATGGCTTGGTTTTGGTTTGGTAGCCTTGCTGCTCGGGTTTCTGTTCTTTGGGTATCGCAGTTACCGCGCCCGAACAAAATCCAACCAACTTTTGGCTGCCAAAAACGCTGAAAATGAATTGCTTTTGAAAGAAATCCACCACCGGGTAAAGAACAATCTCGAAATCGTGTCCAGTTTGCTGGCCTTACAATCGGCACAAATTGACGATCAGGGCATCAAAGATGCCATGCAGGAAGGCCAAAACCGGGTACAATCCATCGGTATTGTACACCAGAAATTGTATCAGCGCGACAATCTCGCTGCTATTGAGATGAAAGACTACTTCCTCAACCTCAGCGAAAGCATCCTTGATTCCTTTGGCGCGGAAGATCGCGTTACCATCGAATGTGCTATGGATCAACTGGATTTGGATATTGATACGGCCGTGCCGCTCGGACTCATTGTCAACGAACTGCTAACCAATACCCTGAAATACGCCTTCCCAGATGGAAGAACAGGCAATGTGCGCATCAAACTGGAAAAAAATCTTGCCGGAAACTTGCATCTGGAAGTCGCCGACGATGGGGTAGGGAAGAGCGGACTGACAAAAGGCACGGGTTTTGGGGGACAATTGGTATCGTTGCTCACCCGCCAGTTAAGTGGTTCCATGCGGGAAGAAGTGAAAAACGGCACCACGATCTATTTTGACTTTAATTTGAAAAAAGCGGCATGACGGATAGTCCCATTAAGATACTGGTGGTAGAGGATGAAATGATCATCGGCGCCAAGGTGTCCATGTTTCTTTCGGAGCTAGGCTATGAGGTAACGGGTATTATACCACGAGCCGAAGAGGCGTTGTTGCAATTGAACGAGAATAAACCAGATATTGCCTTACTTGACATCCAGTTAAAAGGTGCTATGGACGGTATTGCCTTGGCCATCCAGCTGCAAAAGGAACATCAAATTCCCGTGATTTTCCTAACGGCGAACTCCGATGATGCTACGTTCAGTCGGGCAAAAGAGGCAAAACCTTATGCTTTTCTGGCCAAACCTTTCAAAAAACTGGATTTGCAACGGGCTTTGGAATTAACCATCAGTCTTATGGCAAATCAACAGCCCCGGACGGAGATAAAAGGTGAATCTTCCGAGGAAGAGACCCCGTATATCCTCAGTGACCGGATTTTTGTGCGCAATAAGGACCGCATGGTGAAAATTCTGTTTGAGGATATTCAGTATATTGAAGCGGAGAGGAATTATTGCCGCATTTCTACCAGTACCAAAGAGTATCTGCTGACAATGCCCATGAAAAGCCTGGAAGATCAATTGCCCGCAACGTTGTTTCAGCGAATTCACCGATCTTATATTGTCAACCTTACGAAAGTAGATGAAGTAGACGAAAATGCGGTGTTTGTTGGAGCGAAATCCCTGCCGTTGAGCAAGTCTTTGCGGGAAGAATTTATGATGCGGATACGAACAGCGTGAAAAAATGCAGATACTGGACATTTTGACATTGGACCTTAGACACAAGTCAGCAGGTCAAATAATACAAAACCGTCCCACCCGGGTTAAGGGATGGAACGGTTGACTTAAACTTACTCTATTGCCTTTCCCTGTTCCAGCTGCGTTATCATCCGAGTAAGGAAATCCTTATTCAATGCATCCGGGGCTTGATCCAGGGCCATTTTACCGTATTTTATAGCTGATTTTAAATCGCCCATTGCGCTGTAGCCGCGCATGAGGCCGGCATTGGTAGGCCAGGCGCCCTGGTGTTTTTTATGGTTCTTTTCAAAAATAGCCATGGCTTCTTTGGTCTTTTTTCTTCCAAGCAACTGCCTGCCATAGGCGTGCAATTCCGTCACCGTTCCGTTTTCTACGGCTTTTTCCATGATGGAGGCCGCTTCTGCCGTTTTGCCCTGCAATTCCAAGATACCGGATTTAACGGAGAGCGCCTTGAAGGAAGGCGCTCCGACAAATTGGGGAGCCGTTGCGGTGTTTATCCATTGCAAAGCCCCATCCAAATAGACATTTTGATTCAAACACCATTGAGCGGCTTGCTCCAAACTGGGCGGATCAAAACCCAGCGCGCCGGTCATCTGGGATTTGATATACTCCAAAGTAGTTGATTTGGCATCTATGCCCACCGTAAAAGGAATTTTCCAGTGCTCCCATTCCAGCGCTATTTCGATGGATGCATCGGTTTGATTGTAAAAATTGTACGCAAGCCGTTCCTGAAGATTGGGTTGGTTTTTTTGTTGAATTGTGGTGACACGCAGCACATCCAGCTCAGTTCGGTAAAAATAACTGCCCCATCCGTCTACATTCTTGTTGAAAATCAACACACAGGAATCTGGATATAAAGCGATAAAGAAGCCATATTGACCAGCTGGAAGCTTTTTACCGTTGATGGTTACGTCAGTGGAAAAGGAAATTACGGTACTTTCGTCGGCGCCTGCGCGCCAGGGAGATTCCATTTCTGAGCCAAAGCCCAAAACCTGGAAGCCATAATACGCTACATTCGTGCCCCAAATTTTGCTTTCGCGGTCTTTTACCCCAGGTGCGTTCCATTTGATCTGGATATCGGTGACGCCTACGCGTCTGCCTGCATTGCAGGTGAAATTGGTGCTCTGGGGAATTCGGAGCGCTTGTGCGTTACCAAATTGTGGTAAAATTGCCAGCAAAATCAGGCAAA
>Ga0247843_1001553_pt1 | contig 45919 bp, 49 predicted proteins | sample LaCruzMarch2017__FD_192420 | JGI IMG/M metagenome (GOLD analysis project Ga0247843, IMG submission 192420) | Freshwater microbial communities from meromictic Lake La Cruz, Castile-La Mancha, Spain - LaCruzMarch2017_8m | ecosystem: Environmental > Aquatic > Freshwater > Lake | place: Spain...
TATTCGTCGTGCGTTTTTCCAATTCACTTTGGTTATTACCTACGTGAATTGGAGCGGGGGACCGGGTTCGAACCGGCGACCTTCTCGTTGGGAACGAGACGCTCTAGCCAACTGAGCTACACCCGCGAGGTGCTGGGAAAGTAATAAAGGAAATCGGGCCGATTCACGACAAAAAAGACCGGGCCTTGCGGCTCCGGCCTTCTTTTTTTTTCGAGCACATTCCCCTAGCCCGCTACGGGAAGCTCCGCGCCTTTTTTGTGCTGCGCCTTCGAGCGCATGTTCGCAATATTGCGCATGTTGAAGAAGTGCATGAAGCCGAGAGCTACAAGCACCACTCCGATCTTGGTCGAGATGTATTCGATTCCGTCCACCAGCGTGGTGGGATGATCGCCGTAGCGCAGGAAGAGCGCCACGAAGCCGAAGTTCACGAGGTAGAAGCCGACAAGCAGCAGGTGGTTCACGGCGTCGGCCGACTTTGTGTCACCGTGAAAGGCGTCGATGATGAAGAAGCGTCCGTTATTGTGCAGGGTTCGCCCCACCCAAAGAGTGAGGGCAATGCTGGTGAGGATATAGGCCAAGTGGGTCGCGATGATGATGTTCATATTGTGTCTCCGATATTTACATTTTGTTTTTGGGGCTCATACGGCTTCAGGTCAGGAAAAAGCGAAAGGATCTCCTTGAAGGGAAGGATGTGTTTGCCTACGAGCGGCAGGTTCAGCGCGCGTAGCAGGCGGGAATTGTTCCGGGCGAGCATGGGGATCAGCTTGTGCGTGCGCGATTGGCCGGCGGAGGTGTCGAAGGTCCAGAAGAGGATCAGGCCCATCATCGCAAACCAGAGAACGTGGGGCATATAGGGCGCGATGGCTTTGGGCACTTTGAGGTCGCTGGTCTGCAGAAGGTCGTAGAAGATCCCGATCGTGGCGTCGCGCACGGTTTCGGTCTCTCGCGAAAAGGGCGACATTGGGCTCGTGGGGTCGGTGGCCGTACGGGCAAGCTGCAGGAATATCTCCCGCTGGGGTGTCATGGTGCGGATGCGGGCTTCCAGCACGGCCTGGAACTGCTGCTCGAACTTGCGCGAGCTCTCGATGGCAGTTCGGGCGGCGTTTTGGAAGATGACGAAGTTCTCGTCGTAGAAGGCGAGGATGATGCTCTCCTTGCTCGGGAAGTAGTAATAAAACGAGCCCAGGCTCATCCCGGTGGCTTTCGAGAGGTCGCGGAGGGTAGTGCGGTCGAAACCCTTGGCGAGGAAGATGGCGAGTGCCTTATCCATCACGAGGCGCCTCGTTTCTTCGCTCTTTCTGGTTTTTGGCTCTGTTTTGAACATGTTCAGAATATAGCGCAGGCATGCCCGCGCGTAAAGCACATTTTTGAACGCGTTCAAATCAAGGGGTTAGAGGTGTGCGGTTGGGCGCAAGCTACTGCGCGGTTACTCTGGGCATACTTCGCTAAGTACTTCATCCATCACAGGGCCCAGCGTTCGCGCGAGCCGCTCTGCCTCCACGGCCAGCTCTTTTTCAAAGCCTTCCCCCGTGTCGAAGAGCTTCGAGAAGGGCTGCGTGCCGTACTTCCCGGCGCGGAATTTGTAGCCCTCCCACTGGCTCACCTTCTCGAAAATAGAATCCACGAAAGGCTTAGCGATCGCGATGCGCTTGAGCTTTGTGCCCGGAATGATCGCGAGGTGAAGCACATGAAACGTTAAGTAAGTAGCCTTCCGCTTACTGGCATCGAGAGGAAGATAGCTCTCAATGTGTATCCCACTGCCTTCGCCGTTGAACCAGTGCTTCTTGAAAAGATGGAACGTAATGCCTTCGGCACGGTACGCTGGAAACGGATGCACCGAAACGATCCAGCCCTGCTTCTTGAACCAAGGCTTGGCTTTGAGAGATTTTTCCACTTTCCGGAAACGGGCGATGGTTTTTTCCATCGCCGGTTTTTCGCAGATTGGAGGCACTTACGCAAGCGCGGCTTTTTTCTATTCGATGTGCTGGTTAGCCCAGAGAATCACGGCCTGAGTGGCTTGGATCGCGAGGTCCACCTGGGCTCGTTTGAATTTGCCATACTGCACGCGGTTCACGGTGAGCACACGGCCGTCTTCGAGTTCGATCTCGCCTTTGCCGAAGCTATCACCGAGGGATCCGTACTTGCCAAAGCCGTCGCCGCGGTCGGCAACCCAGAAGGCTTTGCCCCAGGTGCTGCTTTTCTCTCTTTTGCCGAGCTTGTATTTAACGGGCTGCTCAATGTTCGCCAGCGTGGTGAGTGCAGTCTGACGAAGCACTTCGGTGGGCTCCGCAGCTCTCAAGCGCAGGCATTCCGAAAGGGAAATCGGGGTGGCGTAGAAGGCGTTGATATTGACCTTCTCGAAACCGTCCTCGACGAAGTGATTCACGGGAACCACGTGCGCGGGCACGGCTGCGTCCTGAATATGGTGCACCATGCGGCCCACTAATTTAAAAAGGTCAGTATCGCTTTCGGTCTCATGCTCATCGACCGAGTCGCGGCTCTCCGATACAGAGAGCATGGCATCCGCACGGGGCATCCGGATCTTCTTATTAGGATTGTAAAAGTGGGAATACTTCGACCACTTGCGGATAAGGTTCGTGTCTTCTGCTTTATTGGCCTGCGCGATCGTTTCGGCCCAGCCCATATCCCAGCCATTAGGCAGTAGATTGCACTTCTGGAGGCCCTGGATCGCCCGCTTAGTGATCAGCATGTGCTCTGGAATATGGAAAGCATGTGCCGGGTTAGAGAGGGAGAGGATAGCGGAGGCGAAAACGAAGGGGAGAGTTTTCATGCACAGGTTTATAACAAAACTTGACACATATTGTCAACTTAAAGTTCACGCTTTATAAACAGGAAAATTCACTATTTAGAACCAAAGTGGACCCCCAGATTAGCCCTAAAATCCCTTATGCGAAAAACTCTCCCTCTCCTCGCTCTCCTTTTTCTTCCCTCCAATCTGCTTGCCGCCAAAGAATCCAAGGCAGCCGTGAAGACTTCGCCTCCATTTGCTGAAGTGATTTTCGTAAGAGGAAAAGCCTCTCTCGAACCCGCACATACGAATCTGAATGTCGGCGATCAGCTAAAAGAGGGCGCCCGCATTACCACGATGAGCAACTCGATGCTTCGCCTGAAGCTGAGCGACGGCGCGGCACTACAGATCGGCCCGCATACGGAGATGGTACTTAAGAGAAAAGAAGAAGGCATTCCGCTGCTGGAGCTCGCGCATGGGATGGTACTATCCGTAGTTCGCCCCTGGGCAGAGGAACAGGACAAGAGCAAAGATAAATTCCGGATCAGAACAAATAAAGTTTCGCTAGGGGTGCGCGGTACGGAATTTTTCGTGAAGCAGGACGGCGATCGCCCCACCTTTCTCTGCGTTTGCTCCGGAAAGGTTCATGCGAAATGGCAAAAAGGCGAAGCTCTTTACGAGAGCGAGCACCACGACCATCATGTAAACATCCGCCACACCAACAAAAAAGCCGAACAGCAAACGGACATGGGCAGCGACCACTCCGATGATGAGATCGCTGCCCTGAAAAAGTTACTCTAGCTTTGCTTTTAAAAGGCGTTCTGGAAGGTGAGATTCGCCAGAGCATTGAACTCGCGCTGCTTAACCTCTGTCGTGGAGCTATCCACGTCGCGGAAACCAAGCACGTAGCGGCCCTGGATCCCGAGAGCGATGTTCTCCGAAACGTTGAAGTCGAATCCTAGCCCTGCCACACCGGCGATATCCCACTGGTCAGTGTTATTGGTAAAAACCACCGTCGCTCCGGCCTTGGGAGTCACCCGTGATTTCATCTGCTTGCTCCATCCCGGGCCGACCAGGATATAGGGGGAGAACACGCCATCACCGAAGGGGCTGAACTTCAACAGCGCGTTCAGGTTGAGGTAGTCGTTCTCAACGTCGGTTACGTTTGCGATCGTGTAGCCTTTTCTCTCGAAATTCACTTCTGGCCGCAACGTAATGGTCCAGATCCCGAACTCGAAAAACACACCGGCCATCCATCCGTCTTTGCGATCCCAAGTGTTGCTGATCGAGCTGTTCTTCACCTTAAACTCCGGGAAAGTCGCGCCCCCCTGAAGACCGAACGCTATCTTACCGTCCGTTGCCTGCACTTCTTCCGCCAAAGCGGCAGTGGGAGCCAGCAAAGCCGCTGCCAACGCAATCTTATAAATATTTTTCATTTTCATTTTTTGCTCCTTGTAAAGACTCCTGACCCAGCTCGCTATGCGGGTGCTGGAACTGGAAGAGCAATGCCTGTGCCAGTGTTCTCCTTGGAAAAGAAAAGGCCGGGAGGATTTTCACCCCCCGGCCGTGGAAAACAGTCCCGTGTTTTTCTAGTTTTTTAGCCCCAGAATTTCATCGCGCAGGTTCTCGAGCCCCGAGTCGTCGATCTTACCCAGCCAGATGGAAAAGATGGTATTCATGAAACCGGCATCGCCGGTGATGGTGGTCACCTTGCCGCTACCAGTTTCCCAGCTCACGGCCTCTTTACCATTGCTGAGTTTTTCACCGATCACCACTAGAGTGGAACCTTTCCTGCTCTCGCCGCCGGTTCTCACTGCTTCGAGGAATGCCTTCACGTTTTCAGAGTCGAGAGGCGCCTTATTTTCTTCGAGGCCATCTTTGAAACTTCCGCTAACTTTTTCGCCTTCGACGTCGCGGAGAAAAGTCATTCGGATCGCGGCGGCCTTTTGATTCGCGAGGGAAGCCAGCGCTCCTGCTTCCGTTTTAGCGAATGTCTCAGGCGCGTCTACCAGGAGCTCGCCCACATATACATCAGCCTTGAAGAGAGCAATTTTTTTGTAGCGAAGGCCCGCCCCCACGAGCTTCAGGGAATAGACCCGGTTGGCGACCTTTGCCTTGGCCTCAGTGCTTACCCTCACCTTTTCTATCTCTTTGGTTCCTGGGGTTACCGTGAGCACCCCGGCAAAAGCCGCGGAGCTGGTCAAAAGGGCAATCAAGCAGGCCAGGTTGGGCATCAGAGGCATAGAGACTCCTTGTTGTTTCCACTCTTCTTCGGAAGATTAACAAAAAACCAATAGTTTCGATATCTTACACTATGCCGGATGCGTCATAAGTTCTTGACTCAATTGATAAACTAAACTAGAATCTCCCTCGCCGATCCCTGTGCCATTTCTGGCACGCGGCAGTACCGAGGACTGAATGAGCGAAAATGTTGTTTCCCTCAAAGCATTTAGAACCCTGAAAGAGTGCCAGAAGCTATTCCAGGGCTACCGCACCCGCCTCGGCAAGATGGACAAGACTGACTTGCTCCTCGAGCTGGAACGTTACCGGAAAGAAGCAGCAAACTATCCCCACCACCTTCTCACCGTCGTGAAGGGTGAGATCCTCATGAACGCACTCAAAACGCGCTCGCTTACCGAAGACCTCAAAAATTTCGCGATGAATGAGGAACGCCGCCTGAAGGTGGAAGTCTACAAGCGTCTCCACGAAGAGTGGACCAACACGCGCCTCTCCCAATAGCCGATGAAAAACCGCTCAAGCACAAATAAACTGGCCCACGACCTCACCGGTCCAACGGGTTACGAGCGGACTGAAAAAGTTCAACGGATAGCCGAGCTCGCGGAACACAGCCGCCATCGCCACTTCAGTAGCTCTAGTTCCACCGTCCTCGCATTTCATAGCGACGCCAATTCCCGCCTTCGGAATCCAGGCTCCGTAAACGCCTTCAGCCCCCACTTTTGCAAACACTCTTCCTTCCGTTTCGGCCACAACTTTAGAACAGAAGCTCTCGCTTCCTCCCATGAAAGCGGGCTTCGCGGCGATGGCTCCGTTCAGCGCTCGCACCGACTCACCTAGATCCCTCTCCAAAGCCTTCGGATTCGCCACTTTTCCCATCGTGCGAGCGAGCGTTTGCAGGGTGATTGAATAGGTTGGAATCCCGCAGCCGTCGATTCCCCAGAGCGCCTTCGCCATATCCGTTTCAAAGAATCGCCCGAGCACCGTGCGGATCTTTTCCTGCGCCGGATGATCGTAGAAAGAATAACCCTTGGCTTCCCAGCCGTGCTCGCGGCAGAGGGTCAGCAGCCCGCAGTGCTTGCCGGAGCAGTTATTGTGTAGTTGCGAAAATTCTTTTCCTTGCCGAATAAGATCCTTGGCGGCCTTGGCGTCGTAGGGCGCATGAGGGCCGCATTCCAGATCCTGCTCAGTCAGCTTCAGTTTTTTCAGCCAAGCTTCCACGAGGCGCACGTGTGCTTCCTCGCCGTGATTCGAGCCGCAGGCGATCGAAAGCTCTTCCGCGCCGAGCGCCCATTTCTTGTCGAGGCCTTCGATCACCCAAGTTGCCGCCTGGAGTAACTTAATGGCAGACCGCGGATAGAATCCGAGTTTGGGGTTTCCCCACTGGTACAACGTTTCGCCATTGGCGTCGCATACCAGCACGTGCACACGATGGCGGCTCTCGATGGCCTGGCCGCGGATCAGGCATACCTCGAGCGGTTTTTCCCCGCAGGCGGGCAGTGTGCCGGAATCTATAGTCATGAGAGGATTTTTACGTTCCATGCGCTGTGGGTTTTCCATGCGCCTACACTAACATAGAGCGGGAAAAAGAAGAGGCGCGGCCCCGAAAAGCAAAAAGCCCGGGCCTTAGCGCCCAGGGCTTGTCTCTTTAACGCGGATGCGAAACCAAAAAGTAATGGGGACTATTGCATCAGCTGGGTAGCAAGCTCGGAGAGCTTAGAACGCTCACCTTTCACCATCGTTACGTGACCGGCGATTGCCTCGTTCTTGAAGCACTCCACCACACTCGCCAAACCGTTGTTCATACTGTCGAGGTAAGGATGGTCGATCTGCATCGTATCCCCAGTAAGCACAATCTTGGTGCCTTCACCGGCGCGCGTGATGATCGTTTTCAATTCATGTGGCGTAAGGTTTTGCGCCTCATCCACGATCATGAACTGATTCGGGATCGAGCGACCGCGGATATAGGTAAGCGGTTCGATGTTCAGCAGGCCCTGATTGATCAGCTCCTGCGTTCCCTTGCCGGCGCCGCGACGGTTGGTTTTCGCCACTGAACTCACACCGAAGAGGAAATCGATATTATCGAAGATTGGCTGCATGTAGGGATTCAGCTTCTCCTCGATAGTGCCGGGCAGGTAGCCGATATCATGGCCCATAGGCATTACGGGGCGGCTAACGAGCAGCCTTGAATAAAGGCCCTCGTCGACAGTTTTTGAAAGACCAGCGGCGATCGCGAGCAGGGTCTTACCCGTACCGGCTTTGCCTACGAGACTCACGAGCTTTATCTCGTCGTTCAGCAGCAGGTCGATCGCGAACGCCTGCTCGGCATTGCGCGGGTAAACACCCCAGAGACCTTCCGAGGGCTTGAACACGGGCACGATCGAATTCTGCCCGAGGTCGAAGCGGCCAATCGCCGTATGATTCGGGTTGCCTTCATCCTTCACGAAGATGAACTGGTTGGGATGGAAGTTATGCTCGGTGCCTTCCATCGGAAGCTTTCTCTTGGCGTAGAAGTCGTCGATCAGGCCGCCTTTTACGTTGAGGGAAGAGGTTCCGGTATAGATGTCTTCCACTTCGAACTTCGAAGGCTCGTAGTCTTCCGCGCGCACACCGCAGGCATCCGCCTTGATGCGAAGGTTGATGTCCTTCGATACAAAAACGACCTCGTCCTTGCTCGTTTTCGACATTTTTTTCGCAAGCGCGAGCATCTGGTTGTCGGGCTTGGAAAGATCGAGGTGCGGGATTTCGGGAATCTTGTCGATGGTGCCGATATCGATGCTGAGACGTCCACCGCTCTTAAGCGGCACTCCTTTGGAAAGGGCACCCTTGGCGCGAAGCTCGTCGATAACCCGGGAAAAAGACCGTGCGTTTCGGCCGTTCTCGCTTTGATCGCGCTTGAACTTGTCGACTTCTTCAATAACAACAAGTGGCAGCACCACATCGTGCTCGGCGAACTTGAAGATGGCATGGGGATCGAAAAGGATTACGTTCGTGTCGATAATGAAGACTTTTTTCTTTTCCACGGTTTATTGGTGCTCCCTCAATTTTTCTTCGACATTTCTCTCTTCAGCGTCTCTTGCACATAGTACTCGATGGCCTCCTTGTCGTCGGGCTTTAAATCCTCGAACTTAAGGGCATAGCCTGGAGGGGCTTTCGGTATCTTACCGATAATGAGCGATTTGCAGGAAATTGATTTTGCGATCAGGCCCGGAAGTATCTTCACTTCGATTATTTCGCCCAGATTGAATTCCGCCTTGGGCACTTCCATAAGGATGCCGCCTGCGCTGATGTTCACGCATTGCCCGGCGAGCAAGCCATACTTGCTCACGATCTGCACCCCGGTCATGTAAGGCACCCTGGGATGCCGGCGGCGGATCAGGATCTTCTGTTTCTCCTGCCCATTCTCAATCACGGTCTCGAGCGAGAACTTCACATTGAACTCGTACTGCTGCTGGATCTTTACGAAGCTCTTCGTGCCCTGGCGCGAAATCTTGTCGCTCCGATTGAGCTTTCCTTCTTCGAGAAACTTCACCACTTCGAGAAATCGGAAAGGGCCAGATACAGTCTCGGAAGTTCCCGTTTTCACGAGCCACACAGGATCCATGGGAATCTCGGCAACGATGCCATCGAAGTCGGAATCCGCGCTCTTCTTGGGTTTCGGGGTGCCCCCTGGAGGCGTTTCGATGGAAAGGGTGGCGCTCGCCGCGGCAGGAGGAGGCGCGGCGGGCTTGGCACCCGCTGCCGAAGGAAGTGACGCAATTCCCGGCTTGGTCATCTTGGGCGGCCCTGGCGGGGGCGTCACGCTTTCGCTGTGGAGGTCGAGCCCCATCACGTCGAGCGCCAGCGTAGGCTCTTCTTCCTCTTCAATTTGCGGCTCATCGGTATTGGTCGCGGGTGGAGTAAAAGGCGGCGGAGCTGAGTCTATCGCGGGAGCTTTGAGCGACGGATTGCTCGCTCCGCCCATGCCCAGATCGATCGAGATCGATGGATTGGTCACGTTTTTGGGCGAATCCACCAAAGGGAAAGAAGCATCAGTGGCCTGTGTCGCATCGCTTGAGAAGCCCGGATTAAACAGCGGCGGCTCCGCGTCCTGCACGAGACTGCTGGTCGGCGGCACCGCAGGTTTGTCGGCCGGCAAGGCCGGCAGCATGTCGTGGAGAATCTTCACATTGCGTATCTGTCGCCACTCTTTGTCGCCCTCAACAAACACCCAAGTAGACGAGCAGATTTCCCGGAGTTGCGCACGCTGCTGAATCTCTTTCGTGCTGAAAGGCCCCTGAGGACTGGCCGCGGAGCCTCCCGGACCGAGAAAGTAGATCACCCGGCGGTCTGGAGCCTGGATTGGTTTCTCGGCGAAACTGAGTGCCATTGCCGGATGGTCGCCGATCCGTGTCCACTGTTGCGTGGTGAAGTCGAACACGAAGTCAGCGGCTTTGCACTGCCCCTTCTGGAACGATTCACGGAGTTCCGATTCGCTGATCGGCTGGTCTCCCGTGCTTTTGCGTAACAGAAAATTCTTATCCACGCTCACCGCTTCTAACTGCCACTCTCAACTGTTGAATTACGCGCCCAGAGAAAACGCACTTAATATTGCTCGCGCCTTCCGCGCTCATTACCCCACCGACCGAGACGACACCACCGATTCCGCATATTGCGAGATCCGCTTGCGATCTTCTTCTTCTAGGTAAATGAATTTTACATTGTATCCCGCTGGAGGCCCCTTGCTCACCATGGTCACTTCGGCGATGCAATTGAAGGGAACCGCGACTGCTCCTGGAGTGAAATGGATCTTGATCCGATCACCTTTGGTATGCGTCGGTTTACTGACCTCAAGGAATGCTCCGCCCTCCGAAAGCGAGAGAGCTGCGCCGAACACCACGCGCTTCTCGTCGTGGAGAATCACTTCCGACTGATACGGCACGCGAGGAAAGCGTCGTTCGATAAATACCTTCTCGGCACTGAAGTTGCGCAGATGCACGAGTTTGCGGAGAACCGGTTCTTCGAACTCGGTGCAATGGCGCACACGGGTCCAGTCCTGAAATCCAGGTTTCCATACGAAATCATCGGGCGCGCAGGCGTTCGTTTGTAGCAGTCGTACGAGCTCCAAGTAACGGTAGGGGCCGAATTTCGTATTGTCCCGATAGAGGAACCAGATCGGCTCGTTTGAAATGCCGAGATCTTGCGAAAAGGTTTCGCTCGCGTACTCGCGTTCCTTGAGTTTTTTCTCGCCAGTAACAGCGATACCCGGAGGTGGCTCCTTTGGCGGGGGGAAATCCACGGCGAAGTGATCGGCCAGCATGCGCCACTCTTCCCGGTCAGAATCCCAAAGGTAATCGGTAAACGACAGATCTCCGGCCTTAAGCTTGCGCTTAAGATCTGCCTGACTAAATGGCCCTTCGGACTTCTTGCCCGCATGAGACACAAAAAACGAAACATCCGACAAGAGGACCTCCCTGTGAAATCCCTGCCCCTAAACGAGGTCGCGCTCCGAGCGCTACCGAACTTGTTCGCGCTACCAGCGCTCCTAATATGATTGTAGCAAAGGCTACCGTAAGGGCAAGAAAAGAGGCAGCGGAAATACTTATGATTCCCGTTAGATTTCAACAATATCCCTTACGCAGTCGTTATGGGGCGGGGCAGAAAGCCCATAGCCGCAGGGAGACGAAAGTGCTGGGAAGCAAAGGCCTATATGGAAAATAGGGACAGATTAATCCATTAGTCCCTGGAATTTCCCCAGCTCTTGTCATAATGTTCCGCCACTATGGCAGTACCTAAGAAACGACAAACCCGCTCACGTCGGGACCTCAGAAGATTCTCCAGCGCTTATCGGCTCCACCCCACCTCTACGGTGAAGTGCACCCATTGCAACGCTCCTACCGTTTCTCACCGCATCTGCGGCGAATGCGGACATTACAACGGGAAGCAAATGGTTGCTGCTCGGAGCGCGGAAGCCTAAGAAGGAAAACTGATGGCGGCTGAATATGTTGAGGCAAGGGGGAAAATGAAGATCTCCTTGGTCAACGTAGAGGCCGTTTATTGTTTTTCGTGCCACGTTCCTGCCATTTGCCCTGGGCCCTCTGGTACTATTCCAGCTAATTCCCTAATTGAGTGCGGCTTAACTGAGCGCCAGACGCGCGAGCACGCATAGAAGAGTGGAGAAGCCTATGGCCCCCCAAAACATGCCCCAAAACTTCAATTCGGTTCGTTCGCGAATTTCTGGACTGGGTTCCTACTTTCCTTCGCAGGTAGTGACCAACGCTGACCTTGAAAAAATCGTGGATACCTCCGATCAGTGGATCAGCGAGCGCACAGGCATTAAAGAACGCCGTAAGCTTCGTGACAACGAACAAAACAGCGATATGGCCGCGGGAGCCGCGCTGGCCGCCATCAAAGCCGCGGGCCTTAAAGTCACCGATATCGACCTCATCATCGGTTGCACGACCAGCCCCGACCGCTGGATGCCCAGCCTCGCCTGCACCGTGCAGGCGAAAATTGGCGCACCTCCGACTGGAACCGCTTTCGATATGCTCGCAGCCTGCGCCGGCTGGATGGCGGGCCTGCAAATGGCAGATGCGATGGTACGCGTGGGCCATTATAAGAACGTGGTCGTGATCGGCTCCGAGGCGCTCTCTCGTTTCGTAAACTGGCAGGATCGTGGCACCTGTGTGCTTTTCGGCGATGGCGCCGGCGCTTCCGTGGTGACCGCCTGCAAGCCAGGAGATCGCGGCGAGATTCTGGACGTGGAAGTTCATTCCGACGGTCGCTTCGGCGATATCCTCGAACTGCCAGGCTGCGGCAGCCAGACTCCCGCCGGACCCAAAGTTCTCGAGAATAACCTTCAGTATATACGCATGAACGGCCAGGAAGTGTTCAAGCACGCCGTGCGCAATATGACTTCGGTTTGTGAATCAATTTTGGCGCGTCAGAAACTTACCATGCACGACATCGCCTGGTTCGTGCCCCACCAGGCCAATATTCGCATTATCGAAGCTGTAGGAAAGAAACTCGCCGCTCCGCTGGAAAAAGTAGCTATGAACGTGCAGAGATACGGAAACACGTCTTCTGCCACCGTGCCCACCTGCCTCGATGAATACGTACAAGCCGGCAAGGTGAAAAAGGGCGATCTCGTGCTGATGACCACCTTTGGCGGGGGCATTACCTGGGCCGGATGCCTGATTCGCTGGTGACAACTTAATTTCGCGGCCCCTCTAGGAGTAGAAGAATGGGAACCTTGTCTGGAAAGATCGCGCTGGTTACCGGGGCCTCCCGCGGAATCGGCAAAGAAATTGCCCTTCGCCTTGCTGCGGAAGGCGCCTTCGTCGCCCTCAACTGCACTTCGCGGGGAGTCGAAAAGGCGGAAGCAGTACTCGCCGAAATCAAAAATGCGGGTGGTGACGGATGCGTTAAGCCTTTCTCCGTTTCCGATTCCGCCTCGGTGAATGCCGCCGTCGACGAGCTACTCAAAGAAAAAGGCAATATCCACATCCTCGTGAATAACGCAGGGATTGCCCGTGACAATATTTTCATGCGCATGAAAGACGAAGAATGGGATGACACCCTAAATACCAATCTCAAGGGAGCCGCTCTATGCGCTCGCGCAGTGGTGCGTTCGATGATGAAAGCCCGTGACGGCGTGATCATCAATATCAGCTCCGTGGTGGGTCAAATGGGCAACGCTGGTCAGGCGGCTTATTCGGCGAGTAAAGCAGGTTTATTTGGTCTCACTAAAACCCTCGCCAAAGAGCTGGCCTCGCGGAACATCCGGGTTAATGCCGTGGCGCCGGGATTCATCGACACGGAGATGACGACCGATCTGCCGGCCGCCGCCAAAGAAGAAATGCTCAAGGCTATTCCCATGGGCCGCATGGGAAGCGGAAAAGAGATTGCCGACGCTGTAGCGTGGCTTGCGTCTCCCGGAAGCACGTACGTGACGGGACAGATTCTCGCCGTGAATGGTGGTATGTACGTATAGCCCAGTTAACGTAGTGCAATATTTTCTTGGCGCCAGAGCGCTTGTAATCAAGGCGTTTTAGTCAACCTTCGTTGACCGCCCTAAAAAACTGGTGATAATGCTTAATAGTTTCTGTATAAATCGGGACACCAACTAGGAAAGAGAGAATCATGAACATTCAAGAACGCGTGAAGAATATCATTTGTGACCAGCTAGCCGTCGAAGCCGATAAGGTAACCGAGACCGCCTCTTTCATCGACGACCTGGGCGCAGATAGCCTCGATATCGTTGAGCTCGTAATGACGATGGAAGAAGAGTTCGAGCTGGATATTCCCGATGAAGACGCCGAGAAAATGAAGACGGTTGGCGATGTAATCAACTACATCAAGACCAAAAAGGGCGCTTGAGTTCCTGCGGCGCGACCCTAGACCCTAGATTTCTAGCTTTCTAGTTTATAGAGGTGGACTAATGAGTCTCGCGAATTGGCCGAATCTAAAAAGACGGGTTGTGGTTACGGGGATGGGAATTGTTTCTCCCTTGGGCCTGAATTTGAGCGAGACCTGGAAAGCGGTTCTGGCCGGACAATCCGGCGCCGCTCCCATCACCCTCTTTGATGCCAAAGACTACGCCTGCACCTTTGCTCATGAAGTAAAGGGCTTCTCCGCCGACGCGTACATCAATGCTAAAGAACAGCGCAAGATGGGCCGCTTCATGCAGTTCGGCATTGTGGCCGGCATGCAGGCTTGGGCCGACGCTGGTTTCACGGGCCGCGCCGAAGACAATAAGATCATCCCCGAGAAATTCGGCTGTCTGATGAGCGCAGGCATGGGTGGCCTCCCCGAAATCGAAGAAGTGGTGCAGGTAATCCGCGAGAAAGGGCCCAAGCGTATCACGCCCTTTTTCATTCCATCCGTTATTCCCAATATGACCGCTGGCCACCTCTCGATCATGTTAAATGCCAAGGGCCCAAATATTTCGCCCGTTACAGCTTGCGCCACTAGCGCGCACAGTATCGGAGAAGCTGCCCTGATGATTTCCCGGGGAGAAGCCGACGTGATGATCGCAGGCGGCTCGGAAGCGGTCGTGTGCCCCACGGGCGTGGGCGGCTTCGCCGCCATGAAGGCCCTGAGCACCCGTAACGACGACCCCACAAAAGCTTCGCGCCCCTTCGACAGAGACCGCGATGGTTTTGTGATGGGTGAAGGCGGCGGAGCTCTCGTGCTGGAAGATTATGAGCACGCCAAGAAGCGCGGGGCGAGAATCTACGCAGAAATCGTGGGCTATGCGGCAACCGCAGATGCTTTCCATATGACATCTCCCGCCCCCGAAGGCGAAGGCGCTGGCCGCTGCATGGCATTGGCTCTCAAAAATGGCGCCGTAGATCCCACCAAAGTGGGCTATATCAACGCGCATGGAACCTCGACTCCCGCTGGGGATGAGAATGAATCCATGGCAGTCGAGCGCATCTTCGGAGCGCACGCTAAAAATCTGGTGATGAGTTCGACCAAGAGCATGACTGGCCACCTTCTAGGTGGATCGGGCGCGCTCGAAGCGGCACTTACGGTGATGGCATTGACCACGGGCGATATCCCCCCCACCATCAACTTGGAAAACCCGAGCGAGAACTGCCGCCTCAACTACTCTGCCAATGCCGCAAGCCGCAAAGTGGCTGACGCTGCTATGAGCAACTCTTTCGGTTTCGGCGGAACGAACGCCTCGGTAATCTTCCAAAAAGTATAGGCCACTGATAGGCTTCCTGCATTCCCCAGGAGGCCTTTCTATGAGCAAGCCCCGTCTCGCGATCGCATCCGATCATGCTGGCATCAATCTCAAGAAGTTCCTGATCCAGGAAATGAAAGAAGCCGAGTTCACTGACTTTGGTCCGGAAGCCGCCGACTCTGTAGACTATCCAGACTTCGCCGAGAAAGCTTGCCGCGCGGTGATCTCCGGTAAATGCGACCGCGCGATCCTCATCTGCGGCACCGGCCTCGGCATGAGCATTGCCGCGAATAAGATCAACGGCATCCGCGCCGCCCACGTGGAAAGCGTGTTCACCGCGCAGATGAGCGGCGAGCACAATAACGCCAATGTTCTCTGCCTCGGCGAAAGAGTCACCGGCACGTCGCACGCGCTGATGATGGCGCGCGCCTGGCTGAATGCAAATTTTGAAATTCGTCACCAGAAACGTGTCGACAAAATCATGGCGCTCGAGAAGTAAGTAGCGCCCTTATCGGCGCGACAAGGAGATACGATGAAAGATTTTTTTTACCAAGTACCCAAGAGCCTCGAAGCAGACCCCGAGCTTGCGGCCGCTGTAGCCAAGGAACTCGACCGACAGGAAACCGGGCTCGAGCTCATCGCTTCGGAAAACTATGTGAGCGCCGCGGTGATGGAAGCCCAAGGTTCCATTCTCACGAATAAATATGCCGAAGGATATCCCGGCAAGCGCTACTACGGCGGCTGCCAGTTTGTGGACATCGCCGAAAACCTCGCGATTGATCGTTTGCGCAAAATATTCAAGTGCGACGATACCTCTCCAACCCCCTATCATGGCAACGTGCAGCCGCATTCGGGCGCGCAGGCCAATATGGCGGTATTCCTTTCTGTACTGAAACCGGGCGACACGATTCTCGGGATGGACCTCTCCCATGGCGGGCACCTCACGCACGGTTCGCCTGTGAATTTTTCCGGCAAGCTCTACCAGGCCCACCATTACGGCGTGGGGAAAGAGAGTGAACAGATCGATTACGATGCCCTCCAGGCGAAAGCTATGGAGCTGAAGCCCAAGATGATCATAGCCGGCGCCTCCGCCTATCCACGCACTTTTGACTTCGCCCGTATGGGCAAGATCGCCGAGGAGTGCGGCGCCTATCTTCTCGTAGATATGGCACATATTGCGGGCCTGGTGGCCGCCGGCCTCCACCCGAGCCCGATCCCCCACGCACACTTCGTCACCTCGACCACCCACAAAACGCTTCGCGGCCCCCGGGGTGGCGTGATCCTCTGTCGACCTGAATTCGCCAAGCAGATCAACTCCGCGGTTTTCCCTGGGATGCAGGGCGGCCCGCTCATGCACGTGATCGCAGCCAAAGCGGTGGCCTTCGGCGAAGCCCTGCGCCCTGATTTCGCCCAGTACCAGAAACGCGTGATCGACAATGCGAAGGTGCTCGCGGAAACTCTCCGCGGTAAGGGCATCCGCATCGTGAGCGGGGGAACCGATAACCACCTCATGTTGCTCGACGTGGGCGCCAGCGGGCTCACCGGCAAAGAAGTGGAAGCGGCCCTCGACCTCGTGCACATAACGGTAAACAAGAATACTATACCCTTCGAGACCAAGAGCCCCTTCGTGACCAGCGGCATTCGCATGGGCACCCCTGCGGTAACCACGCGCGGCCTCGGCATGGACGAGATGAAGAAGATCGGTGGCTGGGTGTCGCAGGTTTGCGACGCGCTGAAATCCCAGCCCGCCGAAGGCCGCGCACTGCCTGCCGCCACGGTAGAGCAGATCAAGAAGGAAGTTGGCGCCCTCTGCGCTAAATTCCCGATCTACCGGCGCTGAGCCGTCGTGGAAAGAGTTCCGCCCCAGGAGCGCTTCAGCCAGAACGAGAAAGCCATTGCCCTGCCAGCTGGCCTGCTTGGCGAAGCGATCCAGCTAACCGGCATCGAGCCAGAAACCTGCAGCGTGCGCCAGCTTTCTGGCGGCTTCATGAACGCGAATTTTCTCGTAGATCATAGGGGCGAGCAACGCGTTTTCCGAGTTTACTCTTCCGCAATGAATGTGGCTGAAGTGGAACGCGACGTGCTCACTTTTCTGCAAGGCAAAAAAGTTCTAGTGCCCAAACCCGGAAGGCTCTTCGAAGTGCAGGGGCGGCCGGTGCTTACAATGAGTTATATAGAAGGAGTAACGCTTCAGGAAAAGTTACTAAGCGGGGCGCCGGTTCCTTTGCCTGCGTACCGGAGGATCGGCGAACAGCTGGCCCACATTCACTCCATTACGTTTTCCGAAATGGGCTTCTTTCAGCCAGGACTCAAGATCCAAAAGCCCTTTGAAACTTTTGGAGAGCTGATCCGCTGGTTTGTGCTCAAGGTTATGAACGAATTGCTGGAATGCAACTCACCCCGGCTGGATCCATCAGTGAACCGGCGACTGCAGAAGCTAGTGAACGAGAAGTGGAGCCTGGTGATGGAAACAGAGCCCGCGTTCCAGCTAAATCACTCTGACTTCAATCCAAAAAACATTCTCGTCGATAACAAATGCGATCCGCTTGCATTGATTGACTGGGAGTTCGCGCAGTCCGGCAATGGGCTCGGCGACCTGGGGAATTTTTTCCGCTTTGACTACGACTACAACCCAGGAAGCGAACACGCTCTGATCGAAGGATATCGATCCGTAAAGGATTTGCCGGAAAACTGGCGCGAGGTGGCGCGATTGCTGGATCTCGGGAACATGGCTTCATTTCTGGAGCGAAAAGAGAACTACGAAAAAAGCTTCCGCACAGCGCGTATCGTAATCGCAGACACGCTGGAGCGGTTCGGATACTAGCAATAGAAATAGCCCCCACTGTTCACAGGGGCATAACGCAGATGCGAAACCAAAAGGTAATGGGGACTATCAGGCGGCTTGCTGCCCGCTGCCCTCGGTAGCGGGCGGAACTTCCGCGACGGGCACATCAGCTGCAGTAGCCACTGGAGCGGGAGGAGCTTCGCCAGCCGTCGGAGCCACTTCTGCGGATATAACAACTGGTTCCGACACTGGGGGAATCGCAGGCACGTCACCAGTCGTCGGCGCGACATCCGCCGCCATTGGAGGCATGGCGGGCACGTCTCCAGTGGTCGGTGCAGGGTCCGCAACGACTGGAATGGCAGCTGTTTCCAAAGGCGGCACCGGCACAATGGAAGTCGCCTTTACGTTCTCAATAGGATCGGCTTGGGCGCGTTTTACGAACTCTTTCACACTAACAAGCTGGGCATCGCCTTCGAAAACGAACTGAATCCCGGAACGGCATTTGAATTTTCCCTGGTGAACGCCGCTCGTAACGGGGGAAGACCAGGCTACAATGCCCCTCACTTTCAGGATCACGGGTTCGGTAATGCAAAGCTCAACATACGACCCCTTATTGAGAAGCTCGGGCGTGAAAACGCCTGCGCCAGTCTCGGACACATCAAGAAAGCCTACGGAGGCTTCTACGGTACGATCGGACTTCAGGATGGAAACCGTGGCAGCGGTGCGCTGAAAGCTGAGTTTCAGGCGTTTGGCGGTATTGCCAGGCTGCTTCAAATTGAGCAGATAGCAGCTCGACCTTTTGGATATACTCGACCTTTTGGATATACTCGACTTTTTGTTATCGCTCATAGCAAACGGCTCCTGGGAACTTATCGACAAGTTTGCGCAATCACTGAAAAAAAACGTGGCAACCGACATTGGATATTGTTAGACTGCCGGTGAAATCGGAATATTCCATTGATTTCAAGCACTTGGGAGCGCGGTCAGCGATATCCAATGAAATGTCCGTTCTGTAGCCATCAAGAAAACAAAGTGGTCGACTCGCGCACCAGCCATGCGGGAGATATCACGCGCCGGCGGCGCGAATGCCTTTCTTGCGGCTCTCGTTATACGACTTACGAACGCGTGGAAGAACTGATGCCACTGGTCGTGAAGAAGGACAACCGCCGCGAGGAGTTTAATCGCGAGAAGATCCTTGAGGGTATACGCATCGCCTGTCGCAAGCGGCATTTCACCGCAACCGATCTCGAAGACATGGTGCGAGAAGTTGAGCTCAAAATCCAGGCGCTAGGAGTGCGTGAGATCGCCTCCCGCGAAATCGGTGATTTCGTGATGGCAACACTGCATGGCCGCGACAAAGTGGCCTATATCCGTTTTGCCTCCGTTTACCGCGAATTCAAAGACGTGGAAGACTTCCTGACCGAGCTTAAAAAGGAGCACTTTGCTCCTGAAGCCGGTTTATCCCCTCCGGTAAATTAGGTTCAGAGCAATGCGCAGAAGAAAATCACGTGAGTTTGCTCTACAAGTTTTATTTTCCCTGGAAACCCACGCCGGCCAGGATACTTCGCTCGACGCAGAACACGCTCAGATTGCAATCAAAGATTATATTCACAGCTTCGCGCCAAAAAATTTTGAAGAAACGGTCGACATGCCTTTTGTGCAGCGTCTTGTGGCGGGCATCTGCACCGACCTTGTGCAGATTGATGCCGAGCTCGAGAAGCATAGCGAACACTGGAAGCTATATCGCATGACCCGCATCGATCGCAACGTGCTGCGAATTGGCGTTGAGGAGCTCAAGAACTTTCTCGACGTGCCCTCTAAGGTGACGCTCGATGAATGCGTGGAGCTTGCCAAGCGTTTCGGCACAGATGATTCATCGGCCTTCGTCAATGGAGTTCTCGACAAAGTGAGGCACTCCCTCGGTCGCGCGGGAGACTAGTTGTGGCACGCCTCGACCAGCAGAAGCGCCGGGATTGGAAAGTCGCTTTGTCGTCGACAAAATCGGCCTGGGTGGTTTGCGGATTCGACAGCAACGAAGCGAGCATGTCGGCAAGACTCGAAGGAATGCCGGGCCTCATCGACTGGGCGCTACACGGGCAAGTGTCGGGCCTGCTGAAACGCGAAGGGGAAATTGGGGATTGCTGCCTAATACCTGGTGACCCTTTGTTATTGAGACCGAGTTTTCTTTTTTTCTCCACGCGCACTCCCTCCGGCGCGCAGTCGCTTCTCGACAAAGCACGCAAGCTAGGGCTCAGTGAACTCACGATCGCGGAGAGTACGTTTCCGGAAGACTTTTTGAGCAAACTAAAGCAGACTTTAAAGAAAGAAGGCATTCGTTACACGAAGCTGGAGCCTGAATCATAATGAGTCTTGCCGAACAGTCTTTGTTCTTACTGGACATCCTCCCGAGCATTCAGAGCCGCAATCGTCTCGAGAATTTTTCCAGCCTCGACCAGACCATCGTGGCCTCCCTGCCCGGAACGACCGCTCCTGCAGAAGCCGCAGTTACCGTGGCCGAGGCGAATCCTTTTTCCGTAGCGTCTCGCATGAGCCGCTCCAACTACGAGGACCAGGCAAGAGCGGAAGCGCTTACCCAGGCCCTTCGGAAGATCAGAGCGAGCAATGCCTCAAAGTCCAGCGCCGCCAGAGCTAACGGCCGGTCCTGATTTACCAAACTTCAGCGATCGCCTGCCCGACCTCACAATGGTCCTGCGACAGGCTGGCCGCGATCTGTCCAATTCGAAACCCAGCCAGACTTATCTTCCCTACTTCGAAGATATCTATCAGGTAGCGCACTCCCTCAAGGGTGTAATCCTGATTCTGAACTGCCCTGAAGCCATGGCGAACTTCATTCTGGCCTTGAATGAAGCGCTGTTAAAAACGCTTTGCGGGGAAGACGTTTGCCGAAGGACCAATGAAGCAGGCGCGCTTTTTCTTCAGCTTGCAGATGTGCTCGACAAAGAGAGACCCGCGGAAAGCGCAAACACGACCGTCCTAAACGCCTGGCTGCCTCGCCTTGAGGCACTCTTTGAGCCTGATGCCGGCCACGAAAAACGCATGCTCGAGATACCCACTCACCTTTTCTACGTAAATGAGTTTGTTTCGAAAAGAGCCCGCGAAATTTCCCTGCTTGGGCTTAACCACACAGTCGTGGAAGATGAGATACTACTGGACGATATTCCGCTCTGGCGTACCCAGCTTCAGGAGGCCCTGCTCTCGCCTGATTTCGGCCGCGGCCTTGTAATAAACTTCCTGCCTTTTCTATCTTCTGAAGGAAGCCGCAGCCTCAAGCTTTGGGCCTGGGTAGCCGCCGCGTCTCACTCGCGGGCTGCGCTCAAGCAGCGCATTAAAGAAGTAATGCCAAAGGCCACGCTCACGAAGCTGTGAGACATGGCCTTAGCATTAGCGTAAAGGGCTGATCCTTAGAAACGAGGGCCTGGGCCATTGCCTGGGCCGTTGCCAGGAAAGCCGCCGCCGTTGTTCGGGCGTCCGATCGCCCAGCCGTGCTTGAACATAAGGTCATTGAGCACGAATTCGTTGATTTCGAAAAAATTCGTCTGCGGCGGCTGCCACTGACCGCCTCCCCACTGGGCATCTGCGACCGCGATATTGCAAGGAAGCGCGCGACCGGCGTGGCGACGGAATTCAAGGGTTCCCGAAGCACAAGCAGCAGCCATCTGCTGGCCGTTTACATTGTTGCAGTTGGCAGCAATGTTCTGGTTCCAACTCATAGCAACGCGAGGCTGGCACTGGTTTGCGAAACCGGGTCCAGGGCCGCGTCCCCGACCGTTATAGCCATAGGTGTTTACGTTCGGCTCTTCTTTGCTGCCACCACAGGCGGTGAGAAGGGTAATGAGACCAAGAGATACAAAAATTGTTTTAGACACGATGCGTCCTCCGTTTGGACGCTCTGTGTAACAGGGGCATTTTCGCATCGCAACAACAAATTGCCGAATTCCTTAGCGAATTCTTGGAATAAAACAGTCAGCTTTAGCTCGCTGCGTTATATCGCCAGCCAGTTTCTGGCAACGCCCACTTCTACCGTGAGAGGAACTTTGATCTTCCCCTTCCCCGCGCTTTCCATATTTTCCTTAACGAGCTCCTGCACCTCGATGACCTCTGCCTCTGGTACGTCGAAAACGAGTTCATCGTGTACCTGGAGGATCATCCGCGCCTTAAGCTTTCGTTTCTCGATCTCTGCCTGCACGTGAATCATGGCGATCTTCACGAGATCAGCGGCTGTTCCCTGGATTGGTGCGTTCACGGCCATGCGTTCGGCGCCGGCGAGCAGCATCTTGTTCTGGGAATGGATGCCCTCGATGTAGCGGCGGCGGCCGAACAAAGTCTCAGCGAAGCCTGTTTTCTTGGCTTCGACTACAAGGCCGTCGAGGAATGCGCGTATCGTGGGATAGCGGGCGAAGTAGAGCTTGATGATCTCGGCCGCTTCGGTGCGGGTGATGTTGAGGTCCTCGGAAAGCGCGAAGGCGCTCTTTCCGTAAAGAAGGCCGAAGTTCACGGCCTTGGCTTTGCGGCGCTGGTCGGCATCCACCTGCCCAAGGGGAACGGAATAGAGCTGCGAAGCTGTGAGGGCGTGCACGTCCTGACCCTCAACGAAGGCCTTGGTAAGTAGGGCATCGCCGCTCATGGAGGCAAGGATACGCAGCTCGATCTGGCTGTAGTCGGCGCCGAGAAGCTGGTTGCCCTCGCGCGCGACGAAACCTTCTCGCACCATGCGCCCGCTCGCCGTGCGGATCGGGATATTCTGGAGGTTCGGATCCTGACTCGAGAGGCGGCCCGTGGCGGCCACGGTCTGATTGAAGTTGGTATGCACACGGCCGGTTTTGCTAGCGCAAAGGGTTGGGAGCACATCGACGTAGGTGCCTTTGAGCTTGGCGAGCTCCCGGTTCTCGAGAATCACGGCCGGAAGCCTATGCATCGAGCTTAGCTTCATCAGAACATCAACGTCGGTGGAGAAGCCGGTCTTGGTTTTTTTTTGCGGCGGGAGTTTTAGGTCTTCGAAGAGGATCTTGGAAAGCTGCTTTGGGCTGGAAAGGTTGAACTCTCCACCGGCCAGCTCGTGCGCGGATTTTTCGAGCTCCACCATTTGTTTGGCGAACTGCTCGCTTACCTTTTTGAGGTGCGCGGTATCGATCGCCACGCCTTCCCATTCCATCTCGGCGAGCACGTGCACGAGAGGCAGGTCAATTTCGCGGAATACCTTCTCGAGCTCAGGCTTCTGCTTGAGAGATTTCTCCAGTACATCGGCGAGCAGCCAGGTTACATGTGCGTCTTCGGCGGAATATTCGCCGGCCTTTTCGATTTCCACCTGGGAAAAGGGGATCTGGTTTTTTCCGGTGCCGCAGAGCTCATCGAAGGTGATCGTTTTATGCCCGAGGTACTTGGCGGAGAGAGCGTCCATATTGTGGCGCTCTTCGGGCGCAAGGATATAGGAAGCGATCATCGTGTCGAAGTGTACCTGCTCGGGCTTGATCACGATGCCGTTGCCGCGAAGGATGTTTACGTCATACTTGAGGTTCTGGCCGATCAGCTTGCGGCCACTGAGAAAGGAGCCGAAGAGCTCGAGCGCTTTGTCTTTGTCGAGCTGGTCGGAGCGACGATAGCCCTCGGCGGTGGTATGGCCCACTGGCGCGTAGTAAGCGTGGCCGTTATCGCCGCAGAACGAAAAGCCCACGAGCTCGGCCTCATGAATGCTGAGCGAGGTAGTTTCGGTATCGATGCAGAAGAAAGGCGCCTGACTCACGCTTTCGAGAGCAGCCTCGAGCTCCTCCGGGGTGCGGAGTATCCTGTATTCTTTGCGAGCAGCGGCCACGAGGTCGCCCGTCGGCGGTTCGTGGGTAGAGGCCGACGTAACGGGCATTTCGCCTCCCACACTGTGGGGCGTATTGAAGGCGGCGCTGTCTGTCTTGCGACCGCCCTCGCCGTCTGGCATCTTCCAGGAGCGCATGCGCTTCTCGAGGCCCGCGAACTCCGCTTCCTGCAGAAGAGCGAAGTGCGCCTCCGAGGGCTTGGGTTCACAGCGGAGCGAGTGCCAGTCGGTGTCGATCTTCATGTCGCGCTTCACGGTAGCGAGCTCTTTGGAGAGCAGCGCGAGCTCTTTGCACTCGATCAACGTCTTGCGTTGGCCTTCTTTCTTTACCTGGTCGATGTTTTTGTAAATACCTTCGATCGAGCCGAACTGTTCGAGGAGCGCTACCGCGCCTTTCGGGCCGATGCCTTTTACGCCGGGAATATTGTCGGAGGAGTCGCCGCAGATCCCGAGATAGTCGGGCACGAGCTCAGGCAATACACCGAGCTTTTCTTTCACCTGCTCTGGGGTGTACTTGAGCTCCTTCATGGTGTCGTAGAGGTAGATATGACCGTTCACGAGCTGCATGAGGTCTTTGTCGGAGCTCACGATGCACACGTCGGCTTCCTTGCTCATGTGGGCTGCGCGCTCAGCGAGCGTTCCGATGATGTCGTCGGCCTCGAAGCCTGCCTGCTCGAAGCCAGGAAGGCCGAGGGTTTCGACATACTTTTTGATGTAGTCCATCTGCGGTATCAGGTCTTCGGGCATCGCGGAACGATTCGCTTTGTACTCTTTGTACATTTCTTTGCGGAACGAAGGGTGCTTGGTGTCGTACACGACAGCGATATGCGTGGGGCGAAGGTCTTCGAGCACCTTGATCATCATGTTGGCGAAGCCAAAGAGCGCGTTGGTGGGAAGGCCGGCCTTATTGGAGAGAGGCCTCACCGCGTAGTAGGCGCGAAAGATGAAGGACGAGGCATCAATGAGGCAAAACAAAAGGCGCTTTGGAGGGACCATGGGAATGGCTTACTCCAAAGCGCCGTAAATCTCTAGGGAACTGGACTGGTCTTAGGTCTGCGACCTAATTTTTTTCTGCGGCCGACAGGGTGTCGGACGAAGACATGGAAACAGCGGCAGATACGTCTGCGTCGTTGCTCCACATGGATTGCGAGGGTACGTTCTCGGCAACTACCGGAGCGGATCCGAAGAACATCGTAAGAAGCTTCTGGTAGGCGTTTTTAGGGCCATACATCCCGAGCTCCCATTCACTGATCGTCTGTTGACGACAGCCGAGGCCTTCAGCCAATTCTGCCTGAGTTAAGCCACGCGCTTTCCGTGCGCGTCTGATCGATTCTGCATCCCATGGTCCTAGTTTTTCTGCACTCATCTAATGCTCCTTCCGTGAAGCGTTGAACGTTGAACTGGTTTAGTGTCGCGGCGGTTAAGCCGCTTCTCTGTTGTGACTGTCGTTACCGTATATTTTCAAAAATCTTTACACTCTCTCCTGCGAATCCTTGAACGGCTCCACTTGCGTATCAGCCATCGTATCTCCCAGGCGAGCGTGTTGATCTAATCTTGTCATGAGGTAAATCTCGAACGCAAGTAGTGGAATTCCAAATAAAAACCAAAGTGCCCATCCGACCAAGGGCACCATAAAAAACAATACCGGTATAGCAACGGTGCAATTCCTGACAATGGAATCCTGAAACGAAGCCGCCTTACCTGTCGTCGTGTTGACTACTCGTAGGCCGACAACTCGCTTTCCGAGGCTGCGACCGCCTTTAAAGCCATCACAGATCAAAACGTAGAGAAAAGCCGCCAAAGCATTGGCGGGGTAAATCGGTAGGCTTGCTAACGCAATCATCAAAACAAGGTCTATTGATTTCCCGACCAGCCGATTCAGAACGATCGGTTTTTGAAGGTTCGCCAGCATTTTACGCTTTATTGTCGGATAAGAAAAATTCATCCATCAGGTCTACGAGCAGGTGAATCACCTGAATATGCGTCTCCTGGATGCGCGGGGAGTTCTGGCCAAGGGCTACGTTAAGGTGGATATCCGCCATTTTGCCGAGCGAACCGCCGTCTTTACCGGTGAGCGCGACTACCTTCATCGAATTCTTGCGGGCAGCTTCAACGGCCTTGAGCACATTGGGGCTCTTCCCGCTCGTCGAGATCGCGAAAAGGATATCGCCCTTGCGGCCAAGCGCTTCCACTCCCCGTGAGAACACGTGCTCGTATCCATAGTCATTGCCGATGGCGGTAAGCGCGGAAACATCCCCAGTGAGCGCGATCGCAGCCAGAGGGCGCCTCTCGCGCATCATGCGCCCCACCATTTCTCCGGAAAAGTGCAGCGAATCAGACGCAGAGCCGCCATTGCCGCAGATAAGGAGCTTACCGCCATTGCACACGGTTTCTCCCATCAGCTTAGCTACGGCGACCATCACAGCGCTGTTTTCCCGAAAAAAGTGCTCACTTACGGAACGACTCTCTTCGAGTTGCTTACGCATGCTGGCTAATGCTAGACCGTCTTTATCTTGGCTATTTCCCATCGTTGTCTCATTTCTATGCATGACGAGATGCGCAAAAACCAGGCTGTTCGTTTACCTATAGGCAAGCCTAAGTTAGACTGAGCCTAAGACCAAGAATTAGCGATAAAGCCGTGAAAAAGGAAGAGAAAGCATGAGCGAATTCATCTTTGAAGCGACCGACGAAACCTTCGACTCCGAGGTTCTGAAACACCAGGGCGCCGTGCTCGTGGATTTCTGGGCTGAGTGGTGTGGTCCGTGTAAGGCGCTTGCGCCCGTGCTCGACGGTCTTGCCACCGAGTTCAAAGAGAAGCTCAAGGTCGTAAAGGTGAACGTGGACGAAAGTCCAAATGCGCCCCAGCAGTACAAAGTGCGCGGGATTCCGACCCTCGTGTTTTTTAAGAACGGCCAACAGGTGGACCAGCTCGTCGGCAACCAGCCACGAGACGCGATCCGCGGCGTGATCGAAAAAGTCGTTAAGTAGAACGAGCGCTCATAAATAAAACAGATCTACCTGTTTCCAGAAACCCGCCGGCATAGCCGAGCGGGTTTTTTGTTTTACCGACGGTAGACCAGCGGCAGCGTCGTCGATCACACGGCAGCGTGAGGAAGGAAACCTTGGGAAAGATCCCGAAATAATAGATAATAAATTCAAGGCAGAACGCATTTCGCATAGTGGTGACAAAGAGTGCCCCCACGGTGCGTAAGCAATTAGTAAATCCAAGGAGAGGGTTATGGACTACGTGTCGTTGTTAGTCGAGCAATTCCAACTGGGCGGGAAGATGATGTACCCCATCGCTTTCGCGCTGGCCGTGGCGGTCGCGATCATTCTGGAGCGCACCATGCGCATCATGTTCCAGTACAATATCGACGGCACCAGCTTCATGTTCGAGGTGCAGAAGTACGTTCTCGCCAACGACATCGACGGGGCCATCCGTCTCTGTAACGGTGGCGGCCGGGCCGCCCTCCCCCGCGTGGTGAAGGCCGGCCTCCAGCGCGCCTCTCGCGACGAGCACCAGATCCAGAACGCGATCGACGCCGCCTCCCTCGAGGTGATCCCGAAGATCGAAAAGCGCCTGCACTACCTCGCGCTCATCGCCAACCTTGCCACCCTCCTCGGGCTCCTCGGAACGATCGGCGGTCTGATCTACTCCTTCGGCCAGCTCTCGAAAGTTCTCGCGGCCGAGCGCCAGAAGGTTCTTTCCGACGGTATCGCCGAAGCCCTGAACTGTACGGCCTTTGGTCTCCTGGTCGCGATCCTCGCGATGGTGTGCCACTCCTGGCTCTCGGCGAAAGCCGCGACGCTGATCGAAGAAGTGGACGAGTACTCCGTGAAGCTGATCGACCTTCTTTCGGCCCGCAAGTACAAGCACTCCACCGAAGACAACGTTTAATCAGCAGGGGTTCGTATGCTTAGAAGACCATCCAAGCGAAGAAGCGGCAGGAGACTGGAAGACATCGAGCTTCCGCTCATTCCGATCATGGACGCGTTCGTAACCCTCATTGCGTTCCTGCTCCTTGCCACTTCGTTGCTGGCGGTTACCCTGATCGACACCCCCGTGCCCGTTGTGTCGAATGAACCTGAAGAGAAAATGAAAGAGAAGCCTTTGGCGCTTCAGCTGAAAATCGGCAAAGACGAGCTAGCCCTCTCCAGCGCGTTCAACCGGATTCCAGTGCAGAAGTTCCCGAAGGTGGAAAAGGACTACGACCTGGTCAAGCTGCATGAAGCGCTCGTTCAGATCCGCCTCCAGTTCCCCTTGGACAAGAGCATCGTGTTCATGCCCGAAGCCGAGGTCAAGTATGACGAGCTCGTGAAGCTGATGGACGCGAGCCGTCTTCTCCTCAAGACCGATCCACCCCTGCCCAACTACGTAGACAAAGAAGGCGTGGACCGGGTCGAACAGTTTGTTTTCCCGAACGTAGTGTTCGGCAACGTAATCAGCGGGAACTAAGATATGAGCGGCTTATCCATACCCCAACCAGGTTCCAGCGCCAGCAGCCACCGCCGCGGACGCGCCCGCAGGCAGCGTAACCGCGCCTTCAGCCTTCAGCTCACGTCGATGATGGACGTGCTGATCATCATCGTGATCTTCCTTCTTAAGAGCTACGGCCTTTCGATCATGCAGGTGCCTCAGGAAGACAAGATGACCCTCCCTGTATCCAAGAGCACCGAGGTCTTCGGCGAGGGGATCATTCTGATGATCGCGAAAGACCAGATAAGCGTGGATGCCGAGCCCGTGGTGCAGTTCGTGGGCGACTGGAACGAAGCCAAGTTCGAGCTGCCCGAGGATGCGAAGGCGAACGAACTCGGCGGGCGCATCCTTCCCGTATACGATGTGCTTAAGAAGAAGAAGGAAGAATTCGACGCCTTAGCCGCCCGCGCCCCTAATCCCGAAGAAGCCCGTAAGAAGTGGACCGGCGAGCTGCTCGTGCAGGCCGACAAAGAAGTGCCTTACGATGTGATCCGCAGGGTTATGTTCACGGCGGGCCTGGTGGGCTTCAAGCAGTTCCGCCTCACGGTGGAGAAGCAGGCGGAAGATTAAGATCCTGTTTCATTCGTTTTAGAGAGAGCCCTCTACGGGCTCTTTTTTTTGGTGCGGCGGTTTGTCTCGATTTACTTACTCGCGTTTCAGAGGAAGCGATGATCACGAAAGAAAAATCCACATGGATCTTCGACGTGCCCCTTCTCTGCCTTTTGGCGTTCGCGCTTCGCGTCGTTTCGATCATTTTTTTTCCGAATATCCACAGCCCCGATGAGATCTTCCAATTTTTCGAACCAGCCCATCGAATCGCGTTCGGTTATGGAATCTTGCCATGGGAGTTCGAAGAAGCGGCCAGATCTCAGGCGATTCCTTACTTCCTGGCAGGCCTCTTTCGGTTCGGAGGTGTTTTCTCCGAACATCCAGTTTTTCTTCTTCGAACGGCCCAGATCGCGCTCGCAGGCCTCTCCCTCTTGCCTGTCGCGGCGGCTTACCATTTCGGTTCTAGAATAAGCCGGGCGCATGGACTCATGGCTGGAATCGTTCTGGCCACATGGTATGAAGGCATACATTTTTCAGCCAAGCCGCTTTCCGAAGTTCTGAGCGGCAGTATACTAATCTGTGCTGTCTGTATTTTCTCACCGGTATCGCACAATCGGCTTAAAGCACCTCTGCTAGGATTTCTCCTTGGGCTCGCGGCCATGCTCCGTTTGCAATTTTTGCCGTTGGCTGCCCTTATTGCATTCTACTTTATCTACTCCTCTAGGCCGAAAGCTCGAATGCACATGGCGGCCGGAATTTTGGTCGCCTTCTTATTTTTTGGTGCTTTAGATTGGCTCACCTGGGGAGCTCCGTTTCGCTCCTATCTGAATTATTTCCGCCTCAACTTCGCAGAAGATCGAGCTTCGCTCTATGGCGTGAGCCCAATTTACTGGTATCTATGGGACCGCGTGAGAGAGTGGGGGCCATTTTTCCCCCTTGCGATCGCACTCGCGTATTTGTCCCGGAAAAATACCAAGCCCCTCTTATTTTCAGCGACCTTCATACTCTTTGCACACTCCATGATTCCCCATAAGGAATATCGATTCGTTCATTCGGCTTACGCTTTCCTGCTCATCGCTTGTGCGATTGGTTCCGTAACTTTCTTAAACCAGCTGAATAGAGATGGCGCGCCCGGCTCCCGTCGCTGGTCGCTGGGGTGGCTCGCATTACTCTGGGTGGCTACCTCGGCTTCGCTTGCTGTTTCTCCCTCCCAGTTGAGAGCTTGGCGCGACCAATCCGCTCATTTCCACGCGGCGGCAGCACTCTATGAAGAGCACGATCTTTGCGGCGTGCTGGTGCACGAGAACTGGGCGCGCATTCCCTATGTGTTTCTTCACAGAAATATTCCGATCTATATTAGCCAGCCAATTACCCGCTATGACGCGAAAGAGTCGGCTCCCTTCAACGCCATAGTGGCCTCACTGGGCGACGCCACCGAGCTAGAGCCCGAATTCCAAATGACTAAATGCTTCCACCGCTCAGGAAACGATCCCGTATGCCTGTATAAGAGAGAAGGCGCTTGCGTAGAAAACGCTTTGCGAACTCCAGTGCTGAAAATGCGCCGTTTGGGAACTTAATTCGCCTTCGCCGACACTCTCTTAAACAGCAGCCCTCGTTTGCCGACATTCGCGGCGATCTCTTCCACGTCGCGGTCGGAAGGTTCCTTGAGGAAAGGCCCGAGCGCGCCATTCACGTAGTCCACGTCGAAGATCCAGCCACTGCTGCGGCTCAGACCGGCGATCCAGTACTTGGTCACATCGTTCCTGTGTCTATCGCTGTTCCGCTGCTCCACTTCGATCACAAAGAGGTTGCCGACGTGTTTTTTCATCTTGTATTTGATCCGGGAAGTCCAGCGCATGAATTCCTTCTCGCAACCAGAGTCCTCAAAAAGGATATAGAAGTCGGATCCTTTATTGCCCCTGTCGAAAGTGAACGTCTGCCGCGAAAAAAGGCGGCGGCCAAAACCATCGGAGGCGGCTTTGTTCTCGAAGCATGCGTCGGAAGTGAACACGCCGCTCGAGGGTTCCACGCTCACGTCAGTGTTGGTCGCGGTAACCGTGACCGTCGAAGTATTATTGATGGTCTGTGTGGCAGTCACGGTTCTGGTAGAGGAGTTGGTAACGGTCGCGGTTACGGTGGAGGGAACGGTCGCCGTCGCCGTGGGAACAGCTGAAGCCGTCGCAGTTACGGTTCTCGTAGTCGTCGCGGTCACCGTCTGCAATGACGAAGCCGTAACTGTAGCCGTAGATGTGACTGTAGTGGGAATGATAACCGTCGCCGTAGCGGTCGCAGTAACAGTCGCGGTCTGAGTCTGCGTCTGAATCTCTGTTTCAGTTTCGGTGACCGTGGAGATCGCCGTGATCGTTGAGTAGTTGGTGATGGTGGTCGAAGAGCCGCTGCTCACATCTGTAGAGGTGGAGGAGTCTGCAGCGCCGGGCTCAGCCTTAGAGATGTCGGTGGTCTCGCATCCAACCAACGAGATGCTTGCAGAAAGAAGAAGGAACAACCGCGTTTGACAGAGCATAGAAATCACCCCTGCCCCAAAAGAGCAAGGTGCGCGCCACCGGTGCCGTGTAGTCATTCCAGGCACTTAGGTCGGAAAAACCAAGGTCAAAGCGGCCTCAGTGTCAGAAAAGAGAGAGGTCCCGTCAGAATTCCGTCCGCCCGAGATTGGCTTACAGCAGGCCTTTCCGGTGGATTTTGCCCAATCTCTGCCATAGCCTTTCTTCATGAAAACCCTGATGCTACTTTCCCTTCTTCTGCTCCCTTTCACCGCCACTGCCGCCCGGGAATTGAAAAACTTTCCGGATATTCCTCCAGACGCTGACTCATCCTTCTACCTCTCCCTCGGTGGAGCCAAGCTCCTCTCCGGTGATATGGACGCTCTCGATGGCCTGAGCAACGTAGTGGCTCTCGGGGAACGCAACCTGAAGTGGCTCGAGTACATCAACTCGTTCCGCCCCATGGGCGAAAAGCTCTCTCTCACATCGAAAGATTCCCAGCGCGGTATACCGATCGACAAACCGAGCGAATACAATCCTCCGCTGATCCAGCAGAAGCTCGTGGACCTCAAGCCACAGATTCCGGAAGCCATGCAGAAGGTGATTTTCGGAAACGAAGCCTTCACCAAGGAGCCGCCGGTTGCGCTCGCCGATTACATCAACTGGAGCCGCGAGCTCGACCGCGTTTACCAAAGCGCGCTCCGCTGGCGAACCATGGCCCCCTGGCTCAGCTACCTCGCTGAGCGGCGGCACAACGATCTCCGCGGCTGGTACTTCCTCTCGCGCCTCGAAAACCGCGCTGATAAATTGCGCCACTACGAGGAACTCGGCGACGACGTTCGCATGAAAGTTCGCGGCTGGCTCGTGAACATGTGCTTCAACGACAACGACGACGACACACCCGCGGGCTGCGAGCGCGTGGTTGACGGGAAGATCGCTGCCAAAGCGGATCTTGAAGCCTACTACCAGGAGCTTGCCCCCCACTCCGCCGGCATGTTCAACGGCTACTTCGCCATTCCTTCCTACGCCGCCCGCCGCGAGGTTCGCTGGGAAGTTGGCGCGAACGGCAATCCGATCGTTACCGCGCCTTTTCTGGATCCGGGAACCGCAGCGGTTCGCTCTTTCCTGAAAGACAATATTGAAGACGAATGGCGATTCCAGAACTGGCGCCTCGAGCTGCCCTTTCAGAGCTCTGGCTCTATTCCGCGAGTGGTGTTTCGTCCTGGTGTAACCCCGAACGTAAATGGGCTAGGCGGAGATACGATCACCATGAACTCGCAGCAGCCTCTCACTGAATATGACGCTCAATGGACTATCCGCCACGAGTACGGCCATGTACTCGGCTTTCCTGACTGCTACGTGGAGTTCTATGAGCGGGAGCGCAATGTTATCGTGAATTACCAATTCGATATCGAGAACCTGATGTGCTCCCGCAGAGGCCATATTCAGGAGCGCCACCTTTCGGAAATGAAACGGGTTTATTCAAATTAGAAATAACTCAATTAATTCAGTTTCTTATGGGATGCCCTCCATTGAAGCTTCCCGAGCCCCTGGCCGATAAGGTTTCGCAACTGAATCAGACGGGGGTTTCTTTCATGCATTTCACGAAGGGCACTGCAGTCCTTGCGATTTTCCTCTCTTCCGTGGCTTTCGCCGCACCGAGAGGCAACAAATCAACCATCTCTTTCAGCCGCTCGGAGGGCCTCGTCACAACGCCCGCGAAGAAGCGTAACTTCAAACACGACATTGATGCGGTGGCGAAATCCCATCAGCACTGGAAGAAGGCGCACTTGAACAAGGTGCTATACGCCTGCCAGAAGAACGGCGAAGAAACCGCTGCCCTCGCCAAGAAGGTGGCCGAAAAGATGGATAGCTCCGAAGTGGAAACCACTAAGGAAGCGAAGGCTCTCGCCAAGAGCCTCACCTCGGCTTTGAACGAAGCCAGTGACCCCTCAGCCGCTTTGCTCACAGACCAGCAAAGAGAGCAGCTCCGCAATCAGCTAACCCAGCTGGAATCCGTGCAGAAGAAAAGCCTGATTCTCGAGCGCCTTGCCGGGCAAGTGAAAAAGTACTACGTCACCGACGCGCCCAGAACCTCTCCCTTCGGCGGCGGCTGCCCCGTAAGTTATTCAACCGCGCTTCAGCGCGGCACCGAGGCCAGTACGCAGTACTTCGCCGATACCCAGGCCCTCAGATTGAAGCTTGAGGGTCTTACCAAGCGCGCCAGAACCGTGTTGAACTCGGCAAAACGTTCCGAAATGTTTGCCGGACGCTAAGCTTGCCTAATTGGGCTACCAGCACATCGCTTGAACAAAACGCGCAGATGCACAACACTAAATGGAATGCTCAATTCCCGAACGTGCCTGCTTATCGCTTCCTTCGCGCTCCCTATTCCCGCTTCTGCGGAAGTAAGCCAAGGAATGAAGACGGGCGACACCATTTCGAAATGCGTTGGCCCTCACCCGACTGCGCTCTACGGCTTCCGGCCAGGCTGCAAAGAAAAGATCTTGCGGGCGGGCCAGAGCTCGGAGATGAGCTACAACAAACTCGGCTTGCGAGATAAAGACTTCAGCGCCAAGCCAAAAGCTGGCTGGAAAAGAATTCTTTTTATCGGGTCGAGCGCCATGGCGGCTCCCGGCATCTCCGAATCCCAAGCCCCTCCCAAGCGCCTTGAAGCGGTTCTCCGCAAGCAGAACAAAAAAATTGAGGTGATCAACGCGGGCGTAGAGGGATATACGAACCTGCAGCTCGCTGCGATTGCTCCCGCGCTGATTAAAGAGTACTCGCCCACGCACGTGGTTATGTATGTGAGCATAGGGCAGTCGGTGAATATCGACATGATGAACGAGCCATACGTGTCGTGGACCGCAGAAGGCCGGCTTACGTTGTCACAGCAAATCTTCCCCCTAAGCCAGAGGTACGCCGACTTTAATGGCTGGAACCTCGGCGAGTATATGAACCGCCGCCGCGTGCTGACGATCCAGAGTTCCTGGAACCGGGCGATCCGCACGATTAAATGCGTACTGCTTCACCGCGAAGGCCTGGCGCGCTCTGGCTGCCTGATGGCGTCGTCAATACGCTCCGTACTGTTAATTCATGCCCAGGCCGAAGAAGCAGGCGCGCGCTTTCTATTTCTCTCCGACCCGAACTCGAGCAGTAATGACATGAACGTGAGCCCGGGCCATGACTTCGAAATCGCCACCCGATTCGACAGGGGCACACCGAGAGTCAGGCTGGCATCAATGGATGCGGTGGAACTGCTACGATCGAACGGCGTGCAGGTTGAAGTCGTGCAGCCCAACCGCAGGGCGAGCATGACACTTCCTGGCGACTATCATTTCAACGCCGCCGGTGCCGAACAATTCGCCGAGTATCTCGCGCCAAAAGTGGCGAAGTTTCTTGGGATGTGAATGGCTGATTGAAGCGCCTTTCTTTTTTAAGAAAAAAACCTCATTTTTTTCATTTCTTAAATCTATAAATACCAATTTACTCGGCTATTATATCTCTACCTGCAGCCGAACAGATCCCCGCTCGACAACAGGCGCAATCCAAAAAATCCGCCCCTAACCCCCTGGAGATAAACATGAAATCTAAATTACCCCAAAGACAAATTATCAAAGCAGCATCCAAGCCGAAAGCCTCCGCCCTTAAAAAAATGGCCCTCCTCCTTGCCACCACCCTGTTCCTGCCTTGCGCCTCTTTTGCCGGCGAAACGCATGTCGTGAACTGCCACTTCAAAAAGAAAGAGCAACGCCACAAACTCGAAGTCGATAAATCCGACAACGTTGTGCTTCGAGCTGTTACGGAACATCCAGCCACCACGGGCTTCCTATGGCAGTCCACTGAAGAGGAAATCAGGATTCTATCTCAATTTAAAAACAATGGGCGGCTGCAGATTTTCACGTTTCCCGCAAACAGAATCGAAGGCGATAGTCACGAATTCGTATTCGAATACAGGCGACATTTGAAAGACGACGAAGACGGCACGCTCTCGATTTGTAGTATCGACGTTTCGCTAAAATAGACTTCAAGCCCCCTAAAATCCCTGGAGATAAAAATGAAACCTATACTATGTCAAATCGTATTGTCTTTGTGTGCATTGACAACTTATTCTGCCCAAGCTGATGCCTATGGCAGAAACGGTTCAAGACACAGCCCGATGCCTTATGATATTTGCCCGAGTAAGTTTGCTGGAAGCATGAGCACCGGCACGCCATCTATAGTCACCCTCACGCGCTCCGGCTACGGTGATGAAATCGCCTGGTCGAATTCATTCCTAGGGAACAATTATCAGGGCAACGGCATTTGCTCGATGAACCACGATGGCTCTGCTTACTTACTCGTAGAAGTAAACAATGGCTCGATCGTAACCTTCGAAGGAACGATATCTGCGGCAGGTTTGCTCACGGGTTCATTCTTAGGTGAAGGCGTTACCTTCAATGGAAATCGGCTAGGTGGCGCTCCCATTCCTCGGCCGGCATATCCTGGTCACGGCTATCCTCCGCATCATTCCGTTGATCCGTGCAGCTCCGCCTATATCGGAAGCATGAGCACTGGCAAGCCGTCGACAATCAGCCTAACCCGCGTGGGACGGAACCAGGTAGTCTGGTCAAATTCCTATGAAGGCAAGACCTATACGGGCCAAGGAAAATGCGACGCTGATGGAGACGGTTCTGCCTATATCTCGGTTGACGTCAATAACGGGCAGATCGTCACTTTTCAAGGCGCGATCAGTGCCTATGGTCAACTTTCAGGATCATTCGTGAATCAGGGTGTGAGTTTTACAGGCTCGCGCGCTCGATAGAGAAACCAGTGGCGCCTTTCGGGTGGGCGCCACTTTCTTCCCAATTTATTTTAAGTGAACTTTCGATGTTTAAAAAAGTATTCTGTCTACTCTATTTCGCGACTCTGTTTTCTAGCTTGGAAGCCTATGCTGCCTTAAAGATTCTCCCCCTTGGAGACTCGATTACCCATGGCTATACAAGCCGCGGGGGATACCGCTACCCTTTGGAAAAGCTAATGAAAGCCAGAGGTGTATCGATAGATTTCGTGGGTTCAGAGAAAAGCAAGAAAGACTCATTTTTCGATGCAACTGACGTAGACCACGAGGGACACCTGGGCTGGAGAATAGATCAGATTTCCGCAAAGGTTCCTGAATGGATAAGGAATCATAACCCCGACATCGTTTTGCTTCTAATTGGCACAAACGATGTGTATCAGAAGTTTGATGTAACGGGAGCCCCGCAACGACTTCGAAATCTAGTTCGGCAGATACTGACGATTGACCCGCAAGTTAGGGTGATAGTGGGGAGTCTTTTTCCCGCCAAACATTCCATGATCCAGGATCCGAATGTAAATCGGCAAATCGAGCAGGACCTCGATTATTTCAATCGAGAAATCAAGAGCCAGTTCACGGAAATCTCACCACGATTTAGGCTCGTAGACTTGAACGACAGAATGAACGCAATGACCATGACTGTAGACGGCGTTCATCCGACAAAAAGTGCATATGAGGAAATTGCCAGACGATGGTTTTCCGCTCTAATCAGACTCCTCGATTGAACGCTCGAATCTATAGCGCAAAAAAGTCAACCAGCAGACTGGCTGCCTTTTCTCCCTTTGAGTCTTGAATTACTTTCCGGCATTCCCCAAGGGCATCGAGAAGCATTTTCTTTACTCTAACAAAATCAGCCTCAGATAAAGAGACCACGCCAGAGATGTGCAGATTGTCTTTAGGATGATTTTCGAATGCGCGAATGGCCATCAAACGCCAGTTGGCGTGATCACGCACGATAAGAGACGTGTTCTCTACGTTAAAGTCCCAGCCTTGAACTTCAACAACCTTTCCATTAGAAACTTTGATCAGTCCCCGCGATTCAAGAAAAGAAAAAACTTCCTCACTTCTTTTTTTCGGAATGCGAAGGTGACCAGCCGCAGCTTTGAAGGTATTGAGTTTCGGAGTGGCGAGGCAATGGAGCATAGCAGCGTATTGCCAACTGCTATAGAAAACACTTTTGTCGGCCTCCGAGATCGCTGACGGCGGGAAGAGGGCTTTTTTGGAGTTAATATAATTAAGCTGCGACTTCTCAACCTGGATTTCGAACGTACGCCGCAAAGATGGAGTGCCTGCCCTTGCCATGCTAATCAAAAGCACCAGATGCAAGTTCTCCTCGCTGGAGAGGCAAAAAAAAATGCCGGCGCGCTCGCCTTGCTCTAGGCTCAGATGCGCGTCGCCCGCCAACACTTTCGAGATATAACTCGGTTGAACACCAGTAGCTTTCGCGAGCTTTGACTTGACGCCTGCAGGCCCCTTAGCTCTCGCTGCAATCGCAGTGGAAAGGAACTGCCTATAGTCAGAGAACTGAAATATGTCGACTAACTCACTCTTCGTCATTCCTATGCCCATCTATTTCAGACTTGGCTTCTTTTGCTTTCTCATCCTTTTTCTTCTTAGGCGAAGTACTGCTTGGAATTTCCGGGCTTTCGTCGATCGAGCCGGATCCCGATCCGAATCCGGAACGCATTTCTTCCTGATCTCGCCCGTTCTCGGTATTCGGGCCGCCACCGCCAGTAAAAGTTCCCGCAATCGCACCAGGGATCGCAATCCTGAGTAAAGCGACGGCAAGAGCTAGTTTATACAGTTTCAGCATAGGGAAGTTTCCTTATGGAAACTTATCGCCCCAACCAATAGATCTCTTTAGGTTGTCTTGAAGGCATTCCGAAGTGTCAGACCGTGTGACCTCCAAACGAAAAAAACCTTACCTGGTCGCGATGCCAAGGGATAACAAGGCAAAAAAACGCGAGCCAAATGGCTCGCGTTTCTCATTTTCGAAGGAATAATACTCTTAGCTAACCGTGAGCTTATTGCCCAGAGTCTGTCCCATCGACTTGGGCTTGCGACCCACAGCGGAGAGGTTCTCTTTGCGCTCTTCTTCTTCTTTGCAGGCGATGCAAAGCTCGGCAATGATCCGGGCGGAAAGCCTGGCGTAACCGATATCCGAAGAACAACCTTCGCATTCTCCGTAGCTTCCGTCCTTGATTCGGTCGAGAGCACGATGCAAGCGCTTCACTTTGAAGTTCTCGCGGTTCGCCATTCTCATCTTCATGCCCTGGTCGATATCGCTCGAGGCGAGATCGGCTTCGTCCATGAGGTCTTCCTGGCTGGTCTGCAGCTCGCCGCGCATAATGCTGTCGGCGTAGATGATGTCTTGCTCTTCTTTGCGAATCGCTTCCACGATCGCAAGAACTTGCGTTTTGTTGAGGCCATGCCCTTTCAGCATAGTCACAATTTTCTCCGCTTCCGTTTCATTGGAGAGCTGGAGAAGGCGAACTAGTTTCGCCTCCACGGAGCGCGCCGTAACGGTTTCGGATGGAGCAGCGCTGCTGCTCGCGGATGATTTTTTGGAACTGCTTGCGTTTGACTTGCTTGCCATGTGCTTGATTCCCCCCTTAGTACCTGTGAGCTACACGGTACCGAAATGCACAAAAAACAACGGCGGAAACTTTAAGCGGAAACCGCGTATGAAGCAATCATTGCCGTCGGGAAAATGTCGACACTCCGCGTTCGCTTTTCCCCGGCGACCGTGAAGCACACGGTAATAGTTTCAATTTCCGTGTCATCATCAGTATGTGGGCAGATTTGCGCAGTCCCAAGAAAAAATTTCCAAGTTCTTGCGTTGCGAAACCAGTTCAGACGGGTACTCTGCCGCCAAACCTTGAGGCCAGATGTTTTTTAACCGTAGCTCTCTTCCCTTTCCCGAAGACCTTTCCGACGCGCTCGGCAAAACGCTCTGGCCCGAGGGAGAGCCGCGCCTTCTGGAGCAGAGACAAGCGGCGCTTCGACGGCTCTGGCCGAAGCTCGCCAAAGAGCGAGGACAAGCGCAACCCTCTGAAACCCACTATTCTTTCCGCCGCGAAGAGGCTGATGCGTACGCCGCGTATTATCTTCCGGCGAACTGCCTGAAAGTCGCGCTCATCCTCGAGGAATGTTTTCTCGCCGGCATCGATCCGCTTCCCGGAAAAGAATCTTCCTGGCTGGATTTCGGAACGGGCCCCGGAACGGCTTACTGGGGTCTTGCCTGGTGGTGCGCCCGGCGCAAAAAGAATGTGCGCTTCACAGGCTGGGACCAGTCTCCCGTTTTCCAGGCACTCGCGCGCGATCTCGTGGCGAGCGGCCCCTACAATGTGCAAGCTACCTTTCTTGCGGGAAAAGGCGATCCCCTTGAACTGATAAAAAAACAGCGCCCGACTCACGTGAGCTTTTTGAACTCGATCGCGGAAATTTACCCTGATCCCGCGCGCCGCATTGAGGAGCTGGCTAAGATAATGCGCGAGCTCCGAGCACTGAAAAATCTCGATGGCCAGGAGCGCTTCTTGGTGATCGCGGAGCCCGGGTCTCGTGAAAGTTCGCGGGAACTGGCCGAGCTGAAAGATAAACTGCAGGCCGTGCGGCTGGGGCGCGTGCTTTTTCCCTGCCTGGATTCCCGCCCTTGCGGAGCGCTCAGGGATCCCCGCGACTGGTGCCATGAGGAAACGGCCTGCGATTTTCCGGAGTGGCTCAATGAGCTCGGGGCAGGTGCCGGCTTGCGTAAGGAGTCGATGATTTTTTCTTACGCCTTATTTAACACCGACGATCCCCTGGAAGCCGGCACCGGCTTGCGGATGGTGAGTCAGCGAATGGAACGCAAAGGACAAGTGGAATGCCGGCTCTGCACTGCGGAAGGCAAGCGCCCGGCACGCGTGCAGAGGTCGAAGGCGCACGAGAAAAACGAGTTTTTTCTTTCCAGCGTGCGAGGGGATATGTGGAAAAGCGCCATTCTCGGCGAAAAAAACGATGTGGAGAGCGCGGAAGAAATGATTCCCACAGACACAAGGTCGGTATTCCATGACTAAGTCGCAACAGATGTTCGTGGTGCTCGGAGCTTCCGGCTGGGTAGGCCACTACTTGATTCCCGCGTTAAGGGCCAGAAATCCGGAAGCTGAGATTCTGGCCGTTTATGGGAATACCAAGCCCTCCTTTGCCTTGGATAAAAACATGCGTGTGGTGCAGGCTGACCGCAACTATTCGGCCCTGCTTTCTCTTTTGCCAGCAGCCACGTTGATCCATATTGGCCGGGGCGAAACAGAAAATGACTTTCTCCAGCACCGAGAGCTCACGGGCCTGCAGCGACAGAGAAACGCTCGCTACCTTTACGCATCTTCGTTCAATGCGGTAGATGCCAATACCTCGCGCGCCCACTTCGAAATAGATCCGCCTGCCGCGCAGAGCGATTACGGAAAATTCAAGGCCCGCTGCGAGCTCGAGCTGGGCACTCATTCCCGCGGCCTGGCATTCCGTTTTTCGGCCACGCATGGCTGGGCTCCGAACCGCCTCGCACGAACGCAGGAGCTTTTGCGCAAATTGCGCGAAGGCGAGGCGGTGAAGGCCCCTCTCGGGATCATACAGAACCGCAGCTTCGTGGGCGACCTGGCCGAGCAGATTGCGATGCTCGCCTGCGACGAAGGTGCGGAAGGAGTATTTCACCTGGGAACCGCTGACTTCAGCGAGGAGCCGCAGTTTTTGCGCAAGCTCGCGGCGGCATTCGGCTACGATCCTGCGCTCGTGCGCGAAGACGGACGGATGGATTGCAACGCAGTGATGGTGATGGAACGGCTGAAACAAAGATTTCCGAATTATTCACTGCCGGTAGAGGACGACACAATTAGAAAAGTCGCGGCGCAGACCGAGCTGGCCGAGTTCCACAGGCACTAGTAGAAGATTTTTTTCACTTTCAACACGTAGAAGTTTTTTTCTTTTTTGACCACATCAAAGTGGAAGGGCGCGCGTTCTAGGTCTTTCTTCGCGGTGTTATAGGAAAGCCCCCCAAGGTACAGGCAGCCCTTGCCTTCCTTCACTCTGGCCTCCACCACTTCGAACGGAATATTCACGCTGAACTGGTGAAAGCGTGGCGGCCATACGTCATAGGATAAGGTATCGGGATACACGCGGAGAAGATCATCCGTGTGGCGGCGGAATGCGGATCCATTCCCCGCAGACATCGCCCACTCGACCCTCGGTACCGGCGAGATATAGCTCCAGTCGCATTCCGAATGCTCTTTTCTGTAGGTATCGAGCTGCGCCTGGATTGGTTCCAGCTGCCCCAAGCTGCCGCCGGAAATCAGGCCCTTGCCGAACACGTCGGGCAGAAAAGGAAGCACGGCAAAGATGGCCAACCAAGGGAGAAGCGGTCGCGCGTTCCGGAGGGCGTGGAAAGCTACCAGCATCAGCGGAACCACCATTGGAATCAGGTAGCGCGAGGCTGGATGCTTGAGCACGAGCAGAAAGTGCGCGGCAAGCACAAGAGAACTGACCAGGCAGTCGAGCGAACGGCGGCTCCAGGCGAGAAGCGCACCGACCAGAAAAGCCAGCAGACAAGCCATGAGAAAAAGGCGATCGTCGAACCAGAGGATCCAGAAGTTTTCAGCGAGTGCGCTCGCCGCCGGCACGATTCCTTTCTCTCCGAGACCGTAGATTCCGGTATGGCCGGATAGTTTGCGCAGCCAGCGGAATGAAATCCAGTAAACTTCCGCCATGGGAAGGGTGAATACAAAAAACGAAAGCAGCGACGAAAACCCGCCCAGGAGCTTGCCTTTCCATCCAGGTATCACCAGAAGAAACGCGAAAAGCGTGATGCTGTTATACTTGGTGGCCAGAGAGAAGCCGAGCAACAGGCCAAGCACGAGCGGAAACGAGAGGCGGCGTCGCTCCTCCCCTTCCCGAGTGGCGAGCCAACCCACGAGGATCGCGTTCAGGAAAAACAGCATCTTCTCCGGACTTACACGAGGCACGTAGTACCACGAGTTGTAGGCGAGGAAGGGAAGCAGCTGCAGAAACAATGCGAGGCCAATCGAGTAGCCTCGGCGATAAAGCGCGGCTCCGAGTGCCCAGAACCCTGAAGAAGCGCAGAGCAGGAGCGCCCAGCTGATCCATAGGTGGTAATGCGATGGGCGACGGAGCAAGTCGTTGTACCAGTAGAAGTCTGGGTTTCCCGAATGCCAGAGAGAGGAAAAATAGAGCGCAGCAGTGCCGAGACTTTGCACGGTAGTGCCGGGATGATCTGTATGCCCGGGCGGAGCACCAAAGTAGATATCCGCCGAGTTCAGAAGGTAACCGAAGTCGGGCTCGCCCCAGTTGTATACACCGACATGCCCGGGCCACATCAGCCAGTGAAGGCAGACAAGGAAGAGTGGAAGCGCGAGTAGCGCGGCGTGGCTAGAAAATCGCCGCAAGATTGCCACAGCTGAATTCTCGCAAAAACTTGAGCATCATCCTTAAACTGTAACGGATCTCGAGCCACTTGTAAGCCACTGGAACAGAAGGCCAATCGAGAAAATTTGCGCTTGCGTCAAATCACCTCTTGGCGAAAAGGAGTGAGCGGAATCAATCAAAGACCGAAGCAATGACTCAACGCGCAATCTGAAAAGGCGCTACGCGGCACTTGTCTGCGGCAAATGCGGCTGCTACACCATTGCTCGCGCTGAGCGAGGGGGCATGTTCATCCTCTCTATCCGCTGACTTTAAACCTACAACCTTTCCACGGGGACTCTATGAAATTAGTTTATACGCTGGCTTTTCTGCTGGCACTCTCGCCTTTTGCTCATGCACACGAAGATGAAGTTATCAATCTGCCCGAAGGCCAAATGGAGCTCGCCGACGTGTTGAGCCCCGAAGAGATCTACAGCGATATGCTCAGCCAGGGCACCGTGAACGAATTCGACCTTGCTGACCTCGATGCCGATGCCACCGACGCCACTGACGCGACCAACTACAAAGTATATATCTACGTAAGCAAAGCTCAGCAGCACATGTGGATTTACAAAGACAACAGCCTTTGGGGCGACTGGAAAGTTTCCACTGGTACCGAGAAACTTCGTTGCCCTCCTCCTCCCTATGGCTGCCGCATCGCCCACACCCCTACCGGCCGCCGCAATCCTGGCATACTTGACTGGGAACACTACTCCAGCATTTACGGCAACGCTCCCATGCACCGTGCGGTGCAGTTCGTAGGCGGTATCTTTCTCCACGCCACCTACGGCAGCCACATCGCGATGCTGGGTCGCCGTGACTCCGGCGGCTGCGTTCGCCAGCATCCGAAAAATGCTGAAAAGACTTTCCTTGTAGTGAAAGATGCCGTTCAGAAATACGGCCGTAAGTCTGTTCTCATCGAGATCACCGAGCGCTAGAACTCGGCGCTAGTAGTGCGAAGAAAGCGGGGCAATTTGGAACCAGGACAGGTTCCTTCGCTCCGCTTTCTTCGTTTTGAGTTCGCCACGACGGGACTGACGAAAATTGCCGACAATTCCGTTCAGGAAAGCGGTATTGCCTCCGCCTAACACGGCCCCGCAACCTTAAGTGGTAGGCACTTTATGCCGTTAAGTAGGCGTGGAAAAACAACAGTTTCAAAAGCTTTACCCCTGGAGCCGCGATACCGGCGAGCACCACTTCGCCGACGCCTACTTTACAGTCGATTTGCCGGTTTCCCCCGAAGAGATCTGGCCCGTGCTCACCGATACTTCCCGCCTCAATCGCGCCATCGGCCTCGGCCGGCGCTTCGAAGAGGAACGCGACGGCGTGCTGCACTCACGGGAGAAAATTCTCTGGGGAGTGCCGCTCGAATGGATCGAGCATCCCTGGAGCTGGGTACAGCACAACCATGCGACCGCCGAACGCGAGTACAGCGTGGGCCCATTCCACTTTTTTCGCTGCATATTTCATGTGGAACAAAATCCAAACGGCGGCTCAACTGTGTGCGTGCAGTTCGCCTGGATCTGTAAATCTGCGCTCTGGGCATTTCTCCTGCGCATCGGCGGGAAAAAAGTAGGCGCGGCGATGGCTCGCGTGCTGGAAAGGGCGGCGACAAGCCTTCGAAATAAAAACGCCGAAAACCCTTATCTGGTGTGCACTCCGATTACCGAGCGGGCTGTAACGAAACGCCTCGACGGCATTGAAGCTGAGCTGCTTTCACTGAAGCTCGATGCGACCGTGGTTCGCTCTTTGATTGGTTACATCAAATGCGGCGACGAGATGGATCTGTATCGCATCCGCCCTCTTCGCCTCGCCAAGAGCCTCAAACTTCCGGAGCGAGAGCTATTGAGGGCATGCATCCATGGCACTAAGGCAGGCCTGCTCAATCTTTCCTGGGACATAATCTGCCCGCACTGCCGGGGCGTGCGCGAAGAATCGGGCGCATTGTCAGAAATTTCCAAAAGAGGCCATTGCGACGTTTGCGATATCGATTTCTCCACGCAGTCGGAGAACAGCATCGAGATCACTTTTCATGTACATCCGTCTATACGCACGGTGGAAAAGCAGGTGTTCTGCTCCGCTGAGCCTGCTAAGAAAACGCATATAAAATGGCAGGCAAGCCTGTTGCCCGGACAGCGCGATGTCGTGGAGCTGGAGCTTGCTCCCGGCCCCTACCGCTTGCGCGAAGTAAGCAGCAAAAATACCTGCCCGCTGACTGTAAGCGAGGAAGGCCAGCTCGAGCATCACTGGGACGTAGCCTGGAACTCTGACGTGCCCAAGACAATGAGCGGCAAAGCTTCCTACTCCGTGGCGAATACTTCTTCGGAGATCTCTCATTTCGTGCTCGAAGAACTGTGGTGGGAACGGGATATCCTGCGGCCCGGAGCGCTTTTCTGCGTGCCCGAGTTCCAGCAGATTTTCTCGCGCGACTGCCTCGCCGCCGGAGTGCAGCTCGACCTGGGCAATCAGAGCATTCTTTTCACCGATATCGTGGGCAGCACCAAATTTTATCAGGACGTGGGAGACGCTGCTGCGTTCGCTACGGTAGTAGAGCATTTCGAAGAGCTCACCGCTCTGATCCTTAAGCATGAGGGCGCAGTAATCAAGACGATCGGTGACGCCGTGATGGCCGCCTTCCATACGCCCGACAACTGCCTGAAAGCGGCGTCGGAGGCGCAGCTCGCTTTCGGACCGGGCAAAAAAGTTCGTCTGCGGATTTCAGTGCACTATGGGCCGGTGATCGCCGTGAACTGGAATACCGGAAAGGACTACTTCGGGCACGTCGTGAATTTTGCCGCCAAAATGCAGAGCTGCGCCGGCGCCGGTGAGGTAGCGGTTTCGGAGATTTTTCTCAGCAAAGTGACGGAGACCTTGCCATTTTCTGCGAAAACCGTGGAGCTCGCGGTTGCGGGGATGAAAGAGAAAGCGCGGGTTCGGGTTTTTGACTGCGTAGCGACAAAAAAATCCGCAGCGTGACAACTGTAAACCGGCCCCCATGCCTGTTGATGAGTAGCCTGGTTCTCCTATGAAAACTGGCCCGGGCTTTGCGATTTGCACCCGCGCATGCCTTCCCATTGCCCTAATTGCGAGAATAGAGAGCTCAGCGGTACAATTTTTGTCCGCTTCGGGTACTTTTACCGAACCTGCGATTCGCGCTGGATCCAGCGTTTTCGTTGCCGTTCCTGCCGTAAAACCTGCTCCTGGGCCTCCTTCTCGAGGTGGTTTCGCCACAAAAAACGCGTAAGGAACGAGCAGCTGCGCCGTCACTTCGCAAGCTCCGGCACGATCCGCCGGGCGGCACGCACTTTCTCGCTCAACCGCAAGACCGTCGAACGTAAGCTTATGGCGCTTGGATTTGAAGCCGAGGCCAAACTGCGCATCGAAAACCTGACCAGGAGCAAAGTTCGGGTGATCGAATTCGACGATATGGAGACCTTCCAACACACCAAGTACAAGCCGCTCTCGATCACGCTCGCAGTGCAGAAGAGAACAAGGCGGATCTTGGGACTCGAAGTATCGACGATGCCGGCGAAGGGATTGATCGCGGAGAAGGCGAGACAAAAGTATGGCCACCGCTTTGATGGGAGGGCGATTGCCAGGGCTGAATTATTCCGCAAGCTTCAAGACGTGGTGCATGAAGAAGCGATGATTAAGTCAGACAGCAATCCTCACTACGTGCCCGACGTAGCAAAATTCTTCCCCAAAGCCCGGCACGTGCAGTATTTGGGCAGGCGGCCGGCGTCTACTGGTCATGGCGAGATCAAGAAGGGAAAGTATGATCCCCTCTTTGCCGTCAATCATACCTGCGCGATGTTTCGACTAAACGTCAGCCGCCTGGCGCG